>FZPS01000151.1_pt165 | contig 53602 bp, 46 predicted proteins | sample 1817821 | NCBI WGS metagenome assembly FZPS01 (sample SAMEA104158645, study PRJEB21678) | metagenome | place: Germany | collected 2015-04-21 | reverse complement strand
AAAGACTTCTTGCCGATTCTCTCACTGTTTCGTGAAGTATCTGAGGAGGAGATCGTTGCCGCGATCCGGTTGCTGGAAGAACACGGAATGGTTCCGACTTATGATACATTGCGATGCGTCCTCACGCACCAGACGATTCAGCTATCGGAGACTTCGCTTCCTTTGGACGGTATCATCATAGCAGAACCAGATTTCTCGCACTATGATGACTACCTCGGAGGTGTTCGCTGATGCCTGCTCGGATTGAGGAACTCTGTCGTACCATGCGCCTCTCGGGGATTGCTGCATCAGTACAGGAGCTTGAACCTGGCCCCTGTTCTGAGGAGATTACAGGGTTTCTTCTCCAGGCTCTAGAAGCCGAACATGAACTGAGATTGGCACGGAAACGGCTGAATGCCATCCGGGTCGCAGGTTTTCCAACGATGAAACGGTTTGATGAGGTGGTGGTTGATCTGTTGCCGGATGATGGCCGATCGTACCTTCCAGTTCTGAGGGAGTTGCAGTTCATCAAAGAGCATCAGAATGTCCTGATGATAGGGAACTCTGGAACCGGAAAGACTCATCTCGCGATCGCTACAGGAGTCCAGGCCTGTGAACAGGGATATCGAGTGATGTTCAAGACGACAGCGGGACTCGTGAACGAACTGATTGAGGCGAAACAGGACCGGCGGTTGACGTATCTTCTCCGACAGTTAAAACGAGCAGATCTCCTGATCCTGGATGAACTGGGGTATATTACCTTCGACCTTGCAGGAGCAGAACTGCTCTTCCAGATGCTCGCATCCCGGTACGAGGCTGCAAGTACGATGATAACATCAAATCTGATGTTTTCCGAGTGGGTGAAGATCTTTCATGATAAGGCACTGACAGCGGCTTTGCTTGATCGGATCACGCATCGAGCACTGGTTCTGAATATGACAGGAACCAGTTTTCGTCAGCAGGGATCGCCCAAGGATTCATCAAGGAGGAAACAAAAGTGATAGGTAAGTGGATCACTTTTAGATGAGCCCGGTGGATCAATTCTGAATGAGCGAAAACAAGTGGTCAGTAAGACGGATCCGGGTTTCATATCGAGAACTGTTGCGGCGTTGGGGGAGGATAAACGGGATCTGAGCCTCCTGCAGTATCTTCTCGTTTGCTTCAGAGACAAAACCCCGGTCAAGAACAAGGATAGCATCAGTTGTGTCGATCTCCTTTATCGATCCTGCCAGCGTGGTACCATCTCGAACTGAACCCGGGAGTGTCCGGATCATCACCGGGAGCCGGGTATCTACCGCGCTGAAGAGTGTGATGTTGATCTGCGGCAACCAGACGTCTTCAGCATTGTAGCCAAATTCAGCGATATTTACGTTCTTGGAGTATGAGAAGACGAACGAGAGATCGTAGATCAGCTGCCGGGCCGGAGAGGAGAGGTGCTGAAAGATCATCTGCTGGCCGGAGCGATCACCGCCGACCACCGTGAGAACCCGAGAAAGTGTACGGGGGTCACAGTCCGGGGAGATGCCAAGGACGTTATCGAGTTTCTCCCACACATCTCCAACCCGGGAGAGGGGCGTGTACCCGGCAATCCGGGTGAAGGTGAGCGCGACAAGTTCCTGCCAGCATTCCGGGAAGGCTTCCCGAAGAACGGGGAGCAGATCCCGGAACTCTTCCGCGAGGAGAGCAGCATTTCCGTATTCTCTGACATTTTGGGGAGAGAACGGAGCGCGTGTACGCCGTGTCCCTTTGGGGATGAGACCGTCTTCTTGGGTGAGTCGGCCAAGGTATGCGCTCACTTTCTTCGGCGACTTGGTGGCTTTGTCATAGACACTTGTCGATCGGTAGACGTAGGGTTTGTTCTGGATATACTTGATCTCCAGACATTTCTCGCCCAGTCTTCGTTGCTCCCTCAACCATGCACGAGCCCACTCTTCCATATGGTATAATAATTAGGGACTATAGATCTTGCGATTTGTAGCAAGGGGATCGGGAAAAGAGGGACGAGAATAATCTCTAGCTCATGCGGAGTTTGGGTTCAAGACGTCATACAGCCTGGTAACGAGGAGGATGGTGCCGATAGGAAAGGGTATGTTGTCCGTCGACTCAAGTTCTCGCTGGTTCTTAATTTTGTTTGCATGTTGTTCAATCAAACATCACTAAGACCACTCTTATGCGTTGCTAACTTGGCCGAAGAACGCTCTCATAAGTTGCTAACTGGCAAAGTTGGGCTATAAGACAAAAACTTAACCACATTCTTTAACTGCGCACACGCTGGAACTGGGTCCCGGAAGGATAATACACCAAACGTTTTCTTCCGCATCAGTATATTAAAATATTCACGAACGTTAATACACCCACGCATTACCTCATCTCCCAACACCCGAATCAACCCTAGTTCATCGATCCAGATGATGTCCTTTTTTTGTTGTGTACCCACTGGGCGATCAAACAGGACTGACTCCATGAAATTAACCCCCAACAAACTTGCAAGGTAATGTTGCATCCAGAAACGCGGGTTAATCTCAATGAACTTGAATTGATGAGTGTTATCGTCATACATAAACTCTACCTCGGATACCCCTTCATACTTTATCGCATGCAAAAATCGGGATACGTAATCTCGAAGTTCACCATGGATCTCCTCATCGCTGACTGGCTCAACGATACATCCTGTTCCAAACTCCGAGGGGTACTGCTTCAGCTTTCTGCTACAGAACGACCCCATGAGCTGACCATCTTTGAAGTAAGAAGCAAGCGAGTAGTTCTTTTTTGCTCCACCTGGAATAACTTCCTGTATTATGATGTTCCCAGTCCCAATAAGAGAAGAGAGTCTTCCAAATGCTTTTATGAGGCCGGAGAGGTCCTCGACCAGGATCCCATGGGGTGTTTTTGCACCGTTTATGTAAGATAGACTTGGTTTCACAACAACAGGAAAAGATGTCACACTGTCGATAGGGTACATTTGAGGTAGCGGGATTCGAACATTGTCTGCAATTGCATAACTCTCTTTTTTATTACAACATAACTCAACGGCCGCTTTATCTGGAGATATGACTGTATATTGGGATTCTAATGCGCTCTTATATTTTGACAAGAATAGAACCCATTTATCGTCTGTTGGGATCAGAACAAAGCCCTCAGGTAGGCTAAAGATCGAATTTAATATGTTATCTTCGTCAAATGTGTTAACGTGTAGCGGTCTGCAGTAGCGAGAGTATCTACATATCGGGTAAGGGTGATCATCAAGGACAAGTGCAGGAATCCGGTACTTACTCGCACTTCTTGCTATGCCGAGGGCATTGATGTATTCTCCGCATATCAGGATACCCTTCATCTTACATCAACAACAACGTAGAGTTCAGTTGGGAGAAACAGCATTCTCAGACACCCTAACTTATCAATAAAGGTGTAAAGTTTCCCGAGGTCAAACTCGTTTTTGAGTATGATTTTTCTCAGTTTGTTGAGTGCAATTGGGACGGAGTACTCACATGCACCGATCTCCAGCACCACTCCAGATCTTTCACAGATCTTCTTGATCTCTTTTGGGGAGAACCTACGGATATCATATAGTTTTTCTCCTTTTATCCTATATAAATACTGAAAGAGGGGCGACATAATGATGTCAAACTTATTATGGACAAAAATCACCATCAGCCCTTTTGTGACTCTGCGCTGTTCGTCTAGTATTTTAGAGATGTCTTTGTTGTCGGCAAAACATACTAGTAAACCCGAATTAAACGATATATCAATCTTCTTATCACGGAATGGTAAGTGAAAGATATCGCCTTGGATCAGTGTATATGTCCCTTTAAGTGGTATCTTTTGGCCAACACTATTTGCGACATCCAATGGTTCTAAAGAGAGATCTAGAGCTAGCGCATTGCAAGTGTTCGCTAAATACCTTGAATCTCTAGCACTTCCGCACCCTGTTTCTAACGTAGATGATAGTGATATCTCATGTTTTTTCGCTAGTGTTTCGACAATTACGCCATGTTTAGGATCTGAAAAAATGTAATCCTCAATGTATGAACCCCATAGGTTGTCCCAGGTATCTTTCCTGGTGAGAACTTCGGTGCCCCTCTGCTTATTTATGTCATTTTTAAACATGCTACCACAGTTTCTACCATCTATTGTAATTTGTCCTAAACCGTCTTTGAGGGTTCTGATTGGGCCGCAGATCAGGAAACGCAGTTCTCAAATTATATGGGGTGAATATTGAATAAAAAATTTCTCCAGATCTATTGAACTCCTTTGGAGTAGTCGTACCAGAAGGGTTGTGTTGTTAGAGCCATTGCCCTAGCAACCACCTCACCGGGAATAAACAAATCCTCTGGATTCTCATATCAAAATCACATCTACCCGCTCTCTATCGCACCTGATATCCACAAACCCATTTCCGCAGACGTACTCTCCATCGATATGCCGGACCTGCTCTGGATCAACATGAACCCGGAGGCGCAGCGGCGGCAACGACCGGGCCGGCTCGAGGCCCGCAACAGTAATACTAAGCTGATCTTTGGTTTTCGAATAGTCTAACCGGACACAGCGGCGCATCCTGAACCAGTCGACGACATCGATCGCGCGGGTGATCCAGGCATTGTCCGCTTTTGCCCTGTTGATGATACCCGTATACACGTCACCCCAATCACGAGGCGCGGCCAGGCAGTCGCTGTGCCAGAGAACTGTGACAACGCCGCCGTGCCGCATCGCCTGATCGAGGATCTCGCTACAGGTCCGGTACGCCTCATCTTCATCCAGACGCAGGCAGTCTACCCGCTCGCATCCCTTCTCCGTCGTGAGCCAGCAGTACCTTCCAAACAGGCTGACGTCCTGGATGTGGAGAGGGAGTTCCAGCAGTCTCTCCACCCCGCGTGGCTTGTAGACCTGTAGCGTCCCAGCCCGGAACCCAACATCCTCATTGTATCCGAACGTTGAATCATACTCGTAGCCAGCGTCATCGAGGATCTGCCATGTGCCCTCATCGAAGTGCAGCCAGTGAACCCGTGTGCCCACCTTTACCCTTGCATCCTTCAGAAGCGAGATACGTTCGGCATTGGCACTACCCCTATCTATCCAGTTGTCTATGCCGTGAACCCCCACCTCCCAGCCGCCTGCAGTCAGTTCCTTGATCGGAACATCATCGATTGAGTAGTGTCCAGCACGAATCTTTGGGGAGCCGATTCCTGCATGGCCGCTCTGAGGCAGGAAGTAGAACGTGGACTTTACCTGGTGTCTTTCTTCAAGCTCTCTCCAGGTCTCGAAGAGATCCCAGGGATCCTCTGCAAGGCCGAGTTTCGCAAGCACGATCCTGGCCCCTTCGAGGGGTCTTCGCTGAAGGATACAGTTGTAAGCTGCGTAGAGGACTGATGGAACGGATCTCTCCCTGACAGAGGTTATATCCACGTCGTGCGTGAGCGCAAGCGAGTAAGTATACCCCCAGGGTATCGGAGGAATCTCGATCAGCGGGGAAAAACGCTTTATCTGCTGGCGCAGTGCCTCCAGGTACTCCTCACAGATCGGCGTACGGTTTCGGGGGAGACCGTCGTTGAGCGTATCAGCGACTTTTTTGATCAGATCGTTGTTAGCAAGGTTGATTACATTACAGGCATCCGAAATATGGCTGTTTTTTGTTATGACAACATCGTAGGTAGATGTCGGGGTATACCACTCCCAGGGAACTTTCAGTAACTGAAACACTTCCTGGACTGCGTACTCATCGTCGTATTCTACCCCAATCATATCTTAAGCCTCTTTCAGGATGTACAGTCTCTGCAGGTTCGACCGGGTCCGGAATGCGCTTACTCGAATAAGTCAATATGATAGATATTAATTTATACCTTATCTAATTGTGGAATAAAATCAGCGTTGCTAGATATTCAGATTTGATCTGGCCGGATTTTCCATGCCCCGCTCTGGATAGATCTTTACGATATTGCCATAGTGATCAACCCGGTTCGGGTGCTCGATCGAAAGGCATTCACCGATGCCCGGAACAGCGACCATCCCGAATACTACCGGGAGGAAGACTCACCCCTTCTCCTGCCTGGCGGGGCCTCCTCCTAGGTTACCCCCAGGACATGCCCCCCGGCTATGCGAGAGTAGATGCGGGAAAGTTGCCTGAACAAATCTGGCCCGAGTCTTCCGTAAGGCATGGGAGCAGCTACAGTAACAGCTCACCCGGGAGTGGAGCTAGATCGTTTCGGTCAGAGGGGACAGGAGACCGTATCGATTTTTTTCATGGAAAATTTCAGATGCCGGTATTTCCACCAATCGCCCTGTACACCCCAAACAACCGTCCCTCCATCTCCCCCCAGTTATACCTCTCAAGAACCGCCACCCGCCCGTTCTCCCCCATCCTCCGCGCCTCTTCGGGATGCTCTAGCAGGTAAACGATCGCCTCCGCAATCGCGCCCGGATCCGTTGGATCGACGAGCACCCCGCACCCTGCCCCTTCGACCACCTTCCTGATCTCAGGAAAGTCGCTTGCGACGATGGGGAGACCGCAGAGCATGTAGTCGAAGAGTTTGTTCGGGAGGCCGATGTAGGCGTTGTAGTAGTCGGGCTGGAAGACAAGGAGGGCGATACTCCCCCTACACAGGGCCTCATACATCTCGCGGTAGGGGAGGTAGCCCGTCATCGTGATCTCGGGCCTTGGATTGGTCTTCGCCGCGATCGCGCCGATATCCGCGCGGACGTTCCCGACGAGCGTCAGGGAGACATCGGGGAACGTTGCCTCTACCTTCGAGATCGCCTGGATACACTCCCTGATGCCATGAAACATCTGCATGTTCCCGGCCATGTAGACCACGCTATGACCATTCCTCTCCTCCGGAACCGGCGGCGCCAGGGCGGTGACCGAGTAGTTGGATATGATCACAGGCCCCACCCCATCGCCATAGAACCGTTCTGCAACGCTCTCACTGACGGCGATATTGGCATCAGCAAACCGTGCGAGCAGAATCTCCATCGGCGAGATCAGAGACTCAAGGATCTTTGTGAGAGTAGTCCCACTGGGGAGGCCAAGGTCAAACGGTATCTCGCTCGGCCAGTGCTCGTGGATGTCATAGACGACCTTCCTGCCTCTCAGCGCCTTCAGCAGAAGCGCCAGAAAGAGGGCGTCTGGTTCGTGACAATGGATGACGTCGCACTCCTCACCCAGACCAACCTGAAACACCCGCCAGAGCGTCATCGGATGGAGCAGGGGAGATGCAGGTCTTGGTATGGTGATGATCCGCACGCCCCCCTCCTCTGTAGCGCCCCCAGCATCCGAGGGGGCGACGATCGTGACGTCGTGCTCCTTCGCAAGGCTCTTCGCCTCTTTCTCGAATATCCGACCGTCACGGGGGCGGTGGGTCGTGGTGAGCATACAGATACGCATAGGCCGTAGCTCAAGACTCCCCTGTCCTGGCATGGACGAAGGACGTTGAGCGGCCTCTCTTTTATAAGCAGGGTATTTATAATTATTCTCGTATAGATGCTGGACATGGAGGACAGCCACCGGCACGCCATAGCCCCACGCCGCAGAGAGGACGATCGACGAGTCGCCCCGATAGGCATGAGCAGTGTTCTATCCGCTCGTAGAGTAGCCAAAGCCGATGTAATGCCTCGGTATTCGCCCTATAGTTGCTAACGGACTTCATCTGCGACCAGCTCGCACATCGACCCCACACTTAAACTAGGAGTACGTGGGTATACCCTCGATCTGATGGCTTCCCCCGGGTTTATCGACGGCATCCGATCGCTGGCCTATGATGCTGTTACGCTCACCCTCTCGGCATTATCTCGGTTCATACCAAAGGATGATCGAAAGATCCTGTTCTTCTCAGTACCCGACCTCTCCGATAACGCGAAGTACGTGTACGATAGCATGCTCAAATCAGGTCTCGACAAAACTCATCGACTTATCTGGTGCGTCCACTCTCCAGTCAACGCAGACCACGCCATCCGGAGATCACGTGAGTATATCTACCACGCGCTGACGGCAAAGTACATCATCAGCACCCACGGTACACCCGCCTGGAAGTCCAAAGGCCAGGTGAGCATCGAGCTGTGGCATGGCCTTCCATTGAAGACAATCGGTCACTTTGCCGGCACCAACCACCCGGGCACCCTTGCACGACTCTCTGCAACATGGAGGTTGAGACGGTTTGCGAATTCTGTGGATTACCTCATCACAACTTCAGAATTCGAGCGGCTGATCTTCTCTTCCGCATTCCTGATCAATCCCGGCAGGATTCTGATCCTGGGGCAACCCCGCTGTGATGCGCTTTACGGCCCCAAAGGTTCCGGGATGGAGGCACTATGCAGCATCCTTGGTCGAAATGACATCGCTGAGAAGAAGATCCTCCTGTACCTTCCAACCTTTCGGGAGTACGACGTCGACGCGAGCCGTAGAATTCTTGAAGAGATCCTCGCAGATGAGAAATTCCGCCGGTTTTTAGAGGACGAAGACCTTCTGTTCATCTGTAAACCTCACCCCCACGATGAAGGTGTGTTTCAAACCTACAACGGCGAGTACGTCTGCATACTCCTAAACGATGATCTACAAAAGATCGGTACTACCATCTACGACTTCTTGAGCACTGTTGATGTCCTGATCACCGACTATTCATCGATATACTTCGACTTCCTCCACATGAATCGGCCTATCGTCTTCCACGCACCTGATATAGAGGAATATAAGAGAATGAGGGGATTTATCCTCGAACCCTTTCGCGACTGGGCACCGGGCGATATCTCAACCACCATTGATGAATTGATGGCGTCTCTTACAACCGCCCTTGCGGACCCCGACAAGTGGGAGCCGGAGAGAGTCAGGCTACAGAGACTGACGTTCAAGCACGCTGACGGACTTGCATGTGAAAGGGTCTGCGAATTGATCGAACAGCGTTAACCCGGGATCACCCCCGTGAAGAGGAAGGGAGCTGAATTTTTGCCCTTCCCGGCACCCTTTGGCCGCGATTTGTCCAAAACGGTGCAGATCGTCCATGACTGCCCGCGAGGTACTGATGCGCAGTCAACAGCCAAATCTTCTTATGGCCTGAAGGTATGTGACCCTTGATAAGGCCGGGTTGGTGTTTTGTTTGATCGGGGTGATATTGGCAGCAGGGCGCGGGCAAAGGTTGAGCGGCGATATGAACCTCGAGGAGATCGGCCCGAAGTGCCTGCTCCCCATCGACGGCTGCACATTACTTGAACGAATGGTCGCTGATCTGGTATCCCTTGATGCGGGCACAATCACTGTTGTCATCGGGTACAGGGCGGAGCTGGTGCAAAAGGCGTGCGCGATGCTGGAGAGAGAGTATGGCGCCGACTTCAACTTAGTTCGCAATGACGACTACCTATCAACGAATACAGCCTACTCCCTGCATATCGGACTCGCTGGCGCGCATGGTGAAGCCGTCATCTTGAATGGCGATCTGCTGTATGACCGCGCCATCCTGAACGATGTGGTAAAGGCACACCAGACCACGATCGCGGTTGATAACGTGAAGTCGCTGACAGAAGAGTCATTCAAAGTGAGGATAGTAAACAATCGCATCGAAGAGATGGGAAAAGCCGTCCCGGTAGAGAGGGCGACCGGGGAGTTCATCGGCATCTCGAAGATCGTTGGTAGGGATCTCGGTGCAGCAAAACGTCTGCTGGAGGCCCTGGCTGCGGATGATCCGAATACCTACTACGACTTCATATACCAGTCCCTGTCAGAGGATGGAGATCTCGCATACTCATTCACGAACGATCTAAAATGGACAGAGATCGATGACATCCACGACCTAAAGCACGCTAAGAGCATCGCAGGCATAATCGCTGCCCGGAGGTGATCGCGATACTATCTAGGGTGGGAGTCATCGGCGCCGGTAGCATGGGCACCGCCGTCGCGCAGAGCCTCTCCAGGAAGGTCGGGGAGGTGATCGTATTTGGAAGGAGGCAGGAGACCGTCGATTCGATCAACCGCTCCAGCTATAACACCAGTTATTTCCCGGATCTGCGCCTAAACCCCAACATCCGTGCGAGATTGATGGATGATAGATCGGCTCTCAGAGGTTGCAAGACTGTGATCATCGCCGTGCCATCAAGCGAGGTTCGCCCTGTCGTAAGCACCATCCGCGATGAACTCGGGGGCACGACCCTCGTTACCGTGGCCAAAGGACTGGAGTACCCATCGCTCAGGACGATGAGTGAAGTCATACTCGATGAGACAGAAAATCCGGATGTAGCCTGCTTTTCAGGGCCTACATTCGCCGATGAGGTTGCCTATGGCCATATCGCCGGCGCCACGATAGGTATCAGTGATGATCCATCGCTACGGGCTGAGATGTCGGATCTCTTTGGTGGGTTCATCCTGGACTTTTCAGATGATATCAGGGCGGTCGAGCTCTGTGGCGTGTTGAAGAACGTGTACGCCATCGGAACCGGGATGTGGGATTCGGTCTACGGCAACCACAACGAGCATTACGCCTTCCTGAATATGTGCTACAAGGAGATGTGCACATTCCTAAAGGCTATCTCTTACGATGAGGGAATATTCACAAAGTTTTGCTGCTTTGGGGACTTCAACCTGACCGCCAACGTAGATAAGAGCCGTAACCGGACACTGGGGTTGATGGTCGGCAAAAAGATTGTAAAGACTCCTTACCTGGAATCAGGTGTAACGTTCGAAGGCTCGAGATCTGTCAAAGGGATACTTGAACTGGCAGGCAACCATGATATCGATATGCCCATCGCACGGTTCGTCTACGACGTCCTGAACGGGAACAACAACGTGCGGGAGTCGGTTGGTACACTTATCAGGAAGGCGCCTCGGGGCGGGCCGTGAGAGCAGGGATCCCCATATGATCGAGCAACTGCTACTAAAGAGCAGTCCACCAGATCCCCGCAGTGCCCAGGACTACGCCGATCTCTCCTCGATGACATCCCGGATCTTCTGCATCCTCTCGTGCAGGGAAAAGTTTTCTTCAACCCGGACCCTCGCTGCCCTCCCCTTATCGGACCGTAGCGCCTCTGATACCGCTGCCGCCGTCGCCTCTGCATCACCGTACGGCACCACAAACCCCACATCACCCACCACCTCCGGGAGGGCGCCCCTATCCGTCACCACGGGGACGCACTCGCAGGACATCGCCTCGGCGAGCGCCACGCCGAATGACTCCCGGTAGGAGAGCTGGCAGTAGACCGTCGCCCGGCGGTACCACTGCAGGAGTTCGCCCTGTGAAGGGGATAGGACAAACTCGACGTTTTGAGGGGCATCATGCCGCAAACCCTCAACGCTCCCATCGATATCGCGGCCGACGATGACGAACCGGAGGTCCGGCAGGAGTCGTGCAGTCTCAACAAACGTATCGAGGCCCTTGAGCTTGATGCTACTCTGGTTGATCTGGCAGACCGTTATGACGGTCTCCTCCTTCTCCCCGCCCGGATTGAACTGAGTGCCGTCGATACCGTTATAGACGACCATGACATGGCGCCGATCGCTCAATCTCAGTATCTCCTGCTTGTTGAACTCTGATACAGCGAGGATGTGATCGGCGTTTCCGATGATGTGGTTCACCCTCTTTGCGAGCTTCTGGTTGAGCTGGGCCCCGTATCCGATCTCGGGTTCCCTCGCGACCTCGTATCCGGCGATGATGACGATGGTCCTCTTACCGAAGAGATTTGCCAGCCTCACAGCGAGGTATGAGTGGTTGTGAGCGAACCAGGAGTAGACGAGATCTGCCCAGAGGACCCCCCGGAATATCTCAAACGCTATCAGGAGAGATCGCTCCAGGCTACCTCTTCCCTGGTAGTTGCTTATGACGGCTTCCCTGACCCGATAGTCTTGCCTGAGTGCTTCCAGGTCACGCTGTACGAACGTGGATGGAGAAGGAGTCACCAGGAATATCTTCTTCCGTTGCCCCACTTGCACCCTCCCAACCCATACGGGATCTGTTCCAGAGCTGCGCCGGATACCATATAGGTTCACCTCTCGCGGCAGGAAGCCCCGATCTTCAGGCTGGGGTGCACGCCACCCGCCTGACCCCTCCCCCCGGGAAGCGCATACGGCGCTCGGGATCGTTTATCGGTCTGCCACACTGCACCTTCCCCCCTGAATGCTTGCGTATACTACGATCCTCTGAACTTCGACCTCCAGTTGCTCATCGCCCGGTACACGCTCGAAGGAATGTATGCGAGGATCTGCACTCGATATCTGTATCCCCGCAGGCGCCGTGTTCTACAGTTTTTTAAGATTTTTCGGGCAAGATCTGGTCTGCCGGCCTCTATGTTGCGTGCAGCGATCTGGATCTGCCTGGATGCCACATATTCCAGTAGATCTTCCCGCCACGCCGCCGGCACCTCCCCGGTCTGCAACGCCTCCCGCGCGGAGGTCACAAAGATATGTTCGTGGATCGGCTCTTTCTTATCGCAGGCTCTATTCGTGGCCTCCTTATGATAGATCGCCATACCATCCCGGCTGAAGGCGATAGGGTACCTCAGGGCGATTCGGCCCCATACGTCCACATCTTCCCCGTACCACGCAGCGGTATTGAACCCTCCCATCTCGTTTAGAATGGCTTTCGGGACGGCAACTGCCGACGACGAGAGCGGAGAGGGGCCGGGGAATGCGGCCCTGAAATAATTGGGGAGCAGACCTTCCCATGGTTCCGGCGGTATACCGTCCGCGTCGATTGATGGAACCTGGATCGCCAAATCCGCTCTCTTTATGAGGTATGCCGTCCCGTATGCTCCGGCGTGGGGGTACCTGTCCCGCAGTCGCAACAGAGCCTCCAGATGGGTCGGCATCCATTCGTCATCAGCATCCAGGAACGCAATGAAATCTGTCCTGGCTGACTCAATCCCTCGATTTCTGGCCGCTGATACCCCACGATTCTCTTGTCGGATCACCCGGATCCGGGTATCATCGAGCCTCCTGACAATCTCTGCCCCGCCATCGGTAGAGCCGTCATCGATGACGATCACCTCAAAGCCCTGGCATGTCTGGGTGATGACCGAGGCTAGGGCCCTGGCGATGTAGGGAGCTTTGTTGTAGAGGGGGATGACGACCGAGACTTCGGGCATTCAGCTCACCTGAAGATCGGGTATATATCATATACTTTGCGTGGGCCGCCCTGCATTCCCGCATCGGCACAGTGCCTCTGCTATAGCAGACTCTGAGGCCGGGATAAAGTTTAGTCTGACCAGCCTCTGTACCCGTATGGCAATCTCTCCAGCGACTGCGAACCGCATCCCTGCAAGAAGATCGGTCGCCGGAAAGTCCCCTGCGCGGGCGAAAGGAGCCCATTATTTGTGAACGGTATGGCCTGCCGCACACTGCAAGCCTTCACCTGAGACCTTGATGCCCGGTGAGGATCTCCCTGATCCGATGGCTGGCGTTCCCATCCCCAAATATATCTTTCTGCCGTGATCCGGGTGAAAAAGATCGAATAGCATCGACAATCCCCTCCCTTCCAGCCCCCACGAGCACATTCCACCCGGCCTCGACCGTCTCGACCCACTCAGTGTTCTCCCGGAGGGTGATGCAGGGGACGCCGAGCATGTAGGCCTCCTTCTGGATACCGCCGGAATCGGTGAGGATCTTCTTCGCATGCGCCATCAGACGGATCATATCGATGTAGCCGAGTGGCTCGACAACCCGAACATTCTCCGGCATCTCCGCGAGGAGGCCATACTCTTCGAGGTACTTCCGCGTCCGGGGGTGGACCGGGAAGACGGCCGGCACCCCCGCCTCACCGAGGGCGCCGACGATGGCGGCCATGCTCTCACGATCATCCGTGTTCGATGGCCGGTGGACGGTGATTGCGAGGTACTCCCCCGACCGGACCCCGACATCCTCAAGGATCCGGGAACGTTCCTCCGCGATCGCGCGATTATAGTGCATCGCATCGACCATCACATCGCCTACGAGGTGAACGCCGTCCCGGATCCCCTCAGCCGCGAGGTTCGCAACCGCCGTTGCCGTCGGGCAGAAGAGGAGGTCTGAGCAGTGATCCGTGAGCACCCGGTTCACCTCCTCGGGCATCCGGCGGTCGAAACTCCGGAGTCCCGCCTCGACGTGCGCCACCGGGACGTGGAGTTTTGCCGCCGCAAGAGCGCCTGCGAGCGTCGAGTTCGTATCGCCGTATACTAAAACAACGTCCGGCTCCTCTTCCCGGATGACATCCTCGATCGCGCCGAGCATCGCCCCCGTCTGGTGGCCGTGGGTCCCCGAACCGATGCCGAGGTTGTAGTCGGGCCTTGGTATGGCAAGCTCCTCAAAGAAGATCGCAGACATGCCATGGTCGTAGTGCTGGCCGGTGTGGACCAGGATCTCCTCATGCTCTCTCTTGAGCTCCCGGGAGACGGGAGCGCACTTGATGAACTGCGGCCGCGCGCCGACGATCGATGCGATCTTCATGGTTATCACCGGACCGGGTGGCTGTTTTTGTCGCCGCGGCCGATGCCCTTGTAGATGAAACCGGCCCTGATGAACGCGTCCGGGTCGACGACGTTTCTGCCGTCGATGATGACCGGGTGCTCCTGTCCTGAGAGTTCCTTTACCCGGGCAGGCTCGAGGGAGGCATAGTGGTGATGGGCCGTGAAGATGACGACGACATCGGCTCCCGCAAGGGTCCCATCAAGGTCATGTGAGACCTCCACTCCGGGATACTCATCCACGTAAGGGTCATGGACCCTGACTGCCGCCCCAACCGCTTCCATCGCCGCAAGGTAGGGCTCCGCAGGGGTATTGCGGGTATCATCCGAGTTCTGGATGAACGCCCAGCCAAGGAGCGCGACCGTCGCGCCTCTCGGAGGTCTCCCCGCCCGCTCAAGACCCTCAAGAGTCAGGTGGACCATGTGGTGGGGCATGAACTCGTTGATCGCCCGCGCGACGCCAAAGATCGACTCAGCGCCGTGGGGATACCAGAGGTCGCCCCCGAGGACCTGCGCCCCCCGCTCAAGGTGCCAGGAGTCTTTCGTGAGGCAGTGACCCCCGACGCCCGCCCCCGGCCAGAGGATCGCGCGGGTTATCCCCTCGCCCTTGAGCGAATCGATCCCCGCCCGGACGTCATAGACGTTGACCCCCATCGCTTCGCAATGGAGCGCCAATTGATTTGCGGCCGCGATCTGGAGATCGCGGAAGGCGTTCTCGGCGGTCTTCGTCACCTCGGCTGCAGTCGCGGTCATCGGGATGATCTTCCCGGTCGTGAGAACCGGCCTGTAGAGTTCGACCGCGCGCGCCGTCGAGACCGCATCGATCCCGCCGACGATCCGGTCGTGCTCGCGGATATTCCTGATCAGCCGCCCGACCATCACCCGCTCGGGGGCGTGGGCAAGACAGAACTCCTCGCCGGCGACGAGCCCTGACTCCGCCTCAAGGATCTCCCGGGCCATCCCGACCGTCGTGCCGGGGGTGACGGTCGACTCAAGCACCACAAGCGTTCCTTCGGTGATATGGCGCCCGACGTTCCGGAGCCCCTCAATCAGGGCAGAGAAATCAGGGATGAGATCCTCTGGATCGAGAAAAGGTGTCTGGATGGCAAGAGTCACCGCATCACACCCTACAACCTCTGAAAAGTCCGACGTACACCGGAACTTCCCGGCGCCCACGACCTTCCTGAGGAGATCCTCAAGCTCCGGCTCCTCACCCTTGAGGGGCGACTCGCCCCGGTTCAGCATATCGACCTTGTAGCCGGAAGAGGCTGAATTGCGCTGAAACCCGAGGACCGACTCAAACTCGGTCGCATCCGCAAAGAGGGCTGCTGCAGGGACGCCAACATACCCCATCCCGACGACACCTATGGTCCTGATCGGCCCTCTCGCATCGATCACCGACCGCATCCTCTCGTTCATGCAAAACACCGTGCAATTTCCTCGCAGATCTCCATGTTCAGCAACGCCTGGGCGGGGCTGACCGGAAACTCCCGTTCCTGCGTCACGCAGTCAAGGAACGTCGAAAGCTCGAGTTTCAGCGGCTCCTGCTTGTTCACGAGCACCTTCTCGATGATGTTCTCCTGCACATACCGTTCATCCTCAACCGCGTAGCGTCCGGGTTTTCTGTGGATGTAGATCTCCTGAGCCATGAAATCACCCTCGATGGTGAAGCCCTCTTCCTCGATATAGATCATACGGATCTTCTTTGACGACTTCCTGCTCGCAGAGAGGTAGACCGGGGTCTCCCCGAAGGAGAAGAGGGCGCTACAGACATCCTGATTGCCACTCCCGGAGAGGCGGTAGGCCCCGTCCGGGAGGAGAACGTTTCTCATGATATCGATATCATGGATCATCAGATCCTCGACGACCGAGGACCCGCTCACCCGGGATGAGGCTGGGTTGTGCCGCTTCATCTCGATGTAGAGAGGTCTCTGGACGATCTTTCTGATCTCAGGGACGATCGGATTGAACCGCTCGATGTGCCCGACGCCGACGACGAGATCATCGGGGATCTTCTCGATAAGCCTCCTCGTCTCTTCCGCTGTCGCGCAGATGGGCTTTTCAATGAGGAACGGCACCCCGGCATCGAGTGCCGTCGCCGCGACCCCAAAGTGGTAGGGCGTTGGAACGCAGATGCTCACCGCATCCGCACGTTTGAGGAGATCCTCAGCGGACGGGGAGACCATTGCCCCGAAGGCATCGGCAAGATCCTGAGCTGCACTCTCGTTCAGGTCATACAGGTAGAGCGAGTCCACCGCTTTGAGTTCTGAGTATACACGGGCATGGTTCCTGCCCATCATTCCGACACCGATTACACCTACATCCAAGGTTTCACCGCCAATAGTACTTGCCAGATGCCCTACGATCTGAGCGCTGGATGATGATGTACTTACGTTGGTGCCACCCCGCTATGACACTATCGCAGTCTCCGCTCAGGCCCCGAGGAGATCCATAGGCCCGGAGCCCGGGCGCAGTTGGCAAGCAATAAGGTTTCATGGTGCGAAACCAATGCTCGTGTTTCAGCCCTCCAGGTATCTAGAGCAGATCATGAAGATCAACCCGGTTCAGCGACAGGGCCTCATCAGCCTCGCATCAACGATCGGGCTCACCGCGATCGGATTTCTCTCCACGATGTACTTCGCCCATGTCGTCGGCCCATCGATACTGGGGGCATACTTCCTCTTTGTCGCCTATTTCAGCGTCTTTAACCTGATCGGGGATGGCGGATTTGGAGGTGCTGCGGTGAAACGTATCAGCGAGGGAGAGGACCAGAACGCATACTTCACCGCATTTGCCCTCCTCCGGGTGGTGCTGATGATCGTCTCGGTGGGCTTCCTTCTCAGCATACAGCCGTATCTCGACAACTTCGCATCGTCAGGGCTGCTCCTCTGGTTGATCCTTGCGCTGGTCGTCAGCACCTTCTCAAACGTAGCTTCAAGGGGCGTTTACGGCAGGGGGATGGTCGGTATCAACCAGATAAGCGGCCTGATCGATACCCTGATCCGGATAGGTGTCCAGGTCGCCGCGATCGTCCTTGGTTACGGGGTTGCCGGTCTCGCGGGGGGTTTTGTTGCCGGTATACTCGCCTCGGGTCTCTTTAACTTCCGGTTTCTCGACCTCTCGTTGGCTCCGTTTAGCCGGTCACACGTCGCAAGCCTCTTTGCCTTCTCGATCTGGACGTTCCTCAGTTCGAGCGGCTATCTGGTCTTTTCGTATGCTGATACGATCATGATCGGCTACTTCATGACCGAGGCCGATATCGGTATCTATCGGGTGGCGCTCCAGCTCACATCGATTGCGACGTTCGCCACCCTGGCGCTTCACACCACCCTCTATCCGAAGATCAGCTACTGGGGAAAACAGAATGATCTCTCCCTGGTGGAGGGCGCGCTCACCCGCGCCTTCACCTACTCGCTCCTGCTCGCGGTCCCGATCGTTGCCGGAGGCTGGGTCCTCGGCGAACGCCTCCTCTACTTCTTCTACGGGGAGGCGTTTGCCACCGGGGCGGGAGCCCTCGCGATCCTCCTGCTCGTCCAGGTGGCTCATGTCTTTATGTCCCTCCAGACGATGTGCCTGAACGCTCTTGACCGACCGCAAGATTCGTTCCGGGTGACAGCGATCGCGGTCGCGGCCAACATTGTGCTGAATATCCTCCTCATCCCGATATATGGTGTCGTCGGGGCCTCGGTGGCCACCCTCATCACCATGGCCCTGAACGCAACGCTCGCCAACCGCGCCCTCTCCCGGAACATCGCGGTACGGATAGAGCCACGGGCTACAGGCAACATCGTCCTTGCCGCGCTCATCATGGTGGCCGTAGTCGTGGCCTTCCCGTTTGTCATACCTTTCTCGAACGTCTTCTCCGTACTCGGGGCGGTCGGACTCGGCGGACTGATCTACATCCTGGTTCTCCTCAGGATCGATCGGAGCATCCACGACGAGTTAAAAGAACTGACACAGAAGCTCGGGATCCCGTGGCCGGAAGGGCTCTGATGGCCGATGAGCGCCTCACCGTTCAGGGGTTCCTCGCATGCTCCGGTGAAATGCTGCCTCCTGACGATGAGCCCTGTGGCCGGGTACCCCGGACCACAAACCCCCGTACGAGGATCGCTCTTGCAGAACTAAAACCGGTATACCGTGGCCCAGGAAGGCTTCAATGTTCGATCTTTTTGATATGCTCAATAGCATTCTCCGCCAGCTCCTCTCGCCCCTGCAACTCGGCGACGTCCCGTATCGCCTCAAGCATGTGGACGGAATCTTCAAGGAAACTCAGGATATCGGCGGGGTAGAGATCGATCCCGTATTCATCGAGGAGGTGGCCACTGATCTGGCGGTGGTCGAGTCCCATCTCACGGAACTCGATGATGGTGAGGACGAACTTCCGCTCTGGGCACCCGCAGAAAGGTGCATCTCTGCATCTGCAGTCCATGAAGTCGCGGAAGAAAGCCAGAAGCTGCTCACGCGTCCGGCGATCAAGCCCCTCAAAGTTGATCGCCCGCTCCACAGACTCGAGGAACGCGCCCGAGAAGGCGTGGTCAGGGAGCCGGAACCCTGCCGCCCGCTCCAGCCTCCGTGCCGCCCGAAATCGGGCCTTATTTGCGATCACGACGTTGCTCCAGGCACCTCGTCGAACTTCGCAAGTGACTTCATGGCGGTGCTCATGGTATCGATCTCGATGAGCCACTCATCGAATAGGCCGGGGTTATCCATATCTTCCTTGATGTACTTCGCGCAGCAAGCGGTGCCGTCGATCACGGCGGCCCCGATGTCCGCCGCGATCTCAAGCGCCTCCTCGAGCTCCTCCTCACCGAGTGCCCGACCTTTCTTCACGAGCGTCTTGATATCCGTATCAAACCCGCCCTCGAGGTACTTCCGGCAGGCGGTGAAGAGCACCAGCAGGGAGAGCTGGATCGACCCGATGATATCCTCAAGCTCTCCCCCAGGAAGCCCGGACATGACGATCAACTCCACATCATTGAGCTTTGCCGTGGCCATCTCCTTCGTGAGCCGGTCGTTTTGGTAGAGGCGGATGATCTTCAGGACGGAGAGGGTGATATCCTCGGTGAAGGCAAAGAGCATCTGCTCTCCTTCAGAGATCTCCTCACCTTCGGCGGGCTCAAAATCAGCGCCCTCCAGCGTCTTTATCCAATTGTCCCAACGCTCTTGGTTATAAAAAATATAGAAGAGTTTCATGGGTCCTGCCTGTTTGGCTTTCGCTTTCTTCGCCATATCAGTACACATTCGAAGTGCCCCTTTTAAAAATTATCTGCTCTTTGGATAGAAGACTGAAATTGCTGCGATCCGCGAAGATTCATCTAGTGCAAGCGAGCATAAGCTGATCAGATGGCAGGAGTTCGCGGACTTGATGTAGTCCTGAGGTCCTATGAGCCCATTGCGGTCGCGCTCTCCGGGGGGACAGACAGCTCGGTCCTGCTGACCTACGCCCGGCGCCATACTATCCAGGTGATCGCGATCAGCGTCGATACCGGGCTCACCCCCCCAGGAGAGCTCACGGCGGCCCGGAACCTCGCGGACCGCCTGGGCGTCTTGCACGTCACAGTATCGGTTGATATGCTTGATATTCCTGCAGTCCGGGAGAACCGGCCGGATCGGTGCTACGTCTGCAAGCGGGCCATGATGGAGGCGATCGTCAGTGAGGCGGGGCGGCAGGGGTGTCGGACGGTCGTCGACGGGACCCATGCCGATGACCAGCCTGTAGCGCGCCCCGGGATGCGGGCGCTCCGCGAACTCGGCATCAAGAGTCCGTTTGCCGAGTGCGGTATGGGGAAAGCAGATATCGAGGCCCTTGCCGTCGATCTGGGGGTGGCTATCCGCCCACCATCGGCGTGTCTTGCAACCCGCATCCCCGCCGGGGAGCCGGTCACCCGGGAATGCCTCGCGCTCGTGGGGGCTGCCGAGGCCCTCATCGCACGAGAAATTCCCGGGACCATACGGGTCCGATGCAGTGGCCGCCGGGCTATCGTCGAGGCCGACCCGGCGTATCACAGGAGGTTGGAACAGCTGATCGGTGCGGTAAGGGACCTCGGGTTTTCCGATGTGATGATCGCGCACGGCGGCTACAGGGAAGGAGGAGCGAATTCGTGGAAGCGGTGATGATCAGGTACGGCGAGATCTTTCTCAAGAGCGAGCCGGTGAAGAGGCGGTTCATATCGATGATGGTTAAAAACATCGGGCTTACCCTGGAGGCGGAGGGCCTCTCCCATCGCATCGAGGCCCCCCGGGGAAGGATCCTGATCTTCGGTGATGAACCCGGGCGTATCGCTGAGGTAGCCGCCAGGACGTTCGGGGTGGTGGGTGCAAGCATCTGCACGGTGACCACCGCCGATATCCCCGGGATCTCTGCTGCTGCTGAAGAACGCGCAGAACGCTGCATCCTGCCTGGAGAGTCGTTTGCAGTCAGGGCGCGTCGGTCAGGTGTTAAGGGTTTTTCCAGCCAAGAACTCGCGGCTGCGGTCGGCTCGGCCATCCTGAATCGGATCCCAGAGGCGACAGTAGACCTGACGACGCCTGATTGCGAGATATTCGTGGAGGCGCGGGAGTTCGGCGGTCTTGTCTACGACGAAGTGATCCGTGGACCCGGCGGACTCCCGTACGGGACACAAGGAGAGGTGATGGGGCTTCTTTCGGCCGGTATCGACTCGCCCGTCGCGTCATGGCTGATGATGCGCCGTGGATGTCTGATGGTGCATGTCCATATGCGAGGCGGGAGGTTTGGCGGGGCAGATATGGAAGGGACCGTCCTCAGGCACCATGCCAGACTCTCTGCCTGGATCTCGGCCCATCCCCTCGACCTCCTCGTCGTGGATATGGAGCCGTTCTTTGAGGCGATAACAGCGCTTGAAGAGCCCCGTTACCGGTGCATCCTCTGCAAGCGGTTTATGCTCCGGGTAGCAGGCATCCTTGCCAGGGAGCGGGGCGCCCACGCGCTCGTCAACGGCGACAACCTGGGACAGGTTGCATCGCAGACCCTGGCGAACCTGGCAGTGGTCGCTCCGGCGGCGAGTATCCCTGTGCTTCGGCCGCTCATCGGGTTTGACAAGGAGGAGATCGTCGAGCGCGCACGTGCCATCGGAACATTTGAGGCACAGCCGGGCGATATCGGGTGCGCGATCGCCCCCCGCCACCCATCGGTAGCAGCGCCCGCAACGACGATTGCACAGATCGAAGAGAAGATCGGTGTGGATGACCTTGCTGTGCGGGCGGCGGGGACGGTGCGGCGCTATCGCGCGAAGAACGGAGTGATCGAAGGAGAAGCTCAAACTCCTGGCTTTGGGGTATCCCCACCAGGCAGATCGCATCGAGGCTGAGCGCGTGAACTCCGTTCCCGGCTGAAGCAGCTCCCCGCAGGACCTGCTCCAGCCGGAAAGGCGACCCGTCCTGGAGCGGGTGCAGAGATTTTAGAGGATATTTAGCCCATTTTCCCGAGCGATCTTGACAAACGACTCTCCGACGTGCTGACTCTGCTTTGCGGTCAGCCCGAAGGTGTTGAATTTCCAGATCCTGGTGGATCCCGGTATGACCCCCGTGATCCCCTGCCTCCTCAGTTCGCTTGAGAGGAAGTACCCACGTTTCTTATGCTGTTGTGCCACCGTATCAAAGGAGCCTCGGGTATCTATCCTGGTGAGGGTGTGCCGGCGCGGATAGTCTGAGAGGACCTTCGTCCCCTCGATGGAGAGGAGGGCATCTGTGACCGCCTGTGAGTGCTCAACCTCGCTCTCCCAGTTCTTCACCCGCTCCCTGACGTGAGGAAACGAAGCCATCATGCCGACGACGGTGACACCCATGAGGGTGCAGCCCATCATCTCCACCTCCTTTATGCCGAACGTCCGGCCGGTCACGTCGCCCTTTGCCTTCGTTGTACGGAAGACCTCTTCCGCGTGCTCATCCGTCGCCGCAAGGAGGCCGGATGGTGCCGGGGCCGCCATGCTCTTGTGGCCTGATCCGACGATGAAATCGGCGCCGAGTGTTCTGCCATCGACCGGCATGATCCCGACCGAGTAGGCACCGTTGACGAGGACCGGGATATCATACTGGTGGGCGACCTTCACGATACCGGCGACGTCGTGGACGTTCCCGTACTGGTAATCGACGTGATCGACGAAGAGCAGGGGCGGCGTCCGCGAAAATTCCCTGATCACCGTCTCAATCTTTTCAGCGGCGGCATCAGGGGTGATATGGTTCTTTGCATCTTTTGGGATCTCCAGGGGTATACCGCCTGCCGCTTCGACTGCCATGAACTCGGTGTAATGGGCAAGTGCTGTGACGATGACAGGGTCGCCCTTCTCGACGTAGGTGCTTGCGACCGCCTGAAACCCCCGACGCGCCCCGGGGATAACCCGCACCGCATCCATATTCAGCCACGCGGCGAGGTCAGCATGGAATTGTGCGATTGGAGGGTTCTGGATGTAATCGAGCCTGAAGGGTCTGCGGCAGTTATCGCAGACGGAGTACCCATCACCAAACGATATAGCCGCTTTCATAGCATCGGCAGTGAGTCGCCCGCCCGCCTGGATGGGGTCAATGTTGATGTACATCTCCTCTATATCCCGGGCGTCGATACCAACTCCACACTTCATCGTATCAGCTCCTCCTCGAGGATTGCGATCTGCCGCTTCACCTTCTTGATGTAGGCTGCGGCGCGCTCCTGTTCCCCCTCATCGAGGTCATGCCAGGGAGCTGTTGTGCGCAGCAGGAACCTGAGGTCAGAGAGGATGAAGAGCGCCTGAAAAACTGCATCTACGGCTCTCTTTGACATGCGATCACCATACAAATATCTCCTGAGATATATTAGTTTAGACGCATTATGAACACCGCCCCCGGTGCCAGATACTTTCTTGCCGCACGGATCAGGCATTTATGTCTTGGGAACACGGAGATCAACTGAGCATGGATATCGTTCATGTAGCAGATACACACCTAGGATTATCGGCGTTTAACCGGGTCGATCCGGAGACCGGAATGAACCTGCGCGAGCACCTCATCTACAATAATTTCCTTGCCGCAATCGACCGGATCATCGGGATGCGCCCGGATGCCCTCGTCCATGCGGGAGACCTCTTCCACCAAGTCAAACCAAAGACTCGCGCTTACACAACAGCGCTTGACGCCCTCTGCCGCCTGCAGGATGCGGGGATCCCCGTGATCGTGATCGCAGGGAACCACAGTATGGCAAAGACCCGCTACACAGCTTCCCCGTTCGAGGTCCTCGAACGAGGGGGTTATCGCGCAGGCGACTTCTACGTCGCCCACCACAACCGCTACCGGCGGGTCGAGCTCGACGATGCCGTCTTTCACCTGATACCGAATATGCTCCTGCCTGGTGACTACCGGGCGGCGTTCGAGGAGATCGAGTTCTCAGGGGATACAAACGTGCTCGTCACCCATGGCCTTGCAAGCGCGTTGAAGGATAAACGCCTCCACACCGTCGCTGAGCACGAGTTGGATGCGACTATCATGTCAGATCGGTTCGACTACATCGCGCTCGGCCACTACCACGGCCAGGTGCAGGTCGCAGACAACGCCTGGTACAGCGGGTCGCTTGAATACTGCAACTACGGAGAGATCGGGGATACCAAAGGGGGGCTTGCTGTAGATCTTGCAACCGGGAGGGTCAATCCTCTCGACCTCCCCCACACCCCCATGATCGGTCTTGGGCGGATCAACTGCGACGGGCTCTCAGCCCGGGAGGTCGTGGACGAAGCCCTTGCGGTGATCGAGGATGCCGGAGAGACGATCTTCCAGGCGATCTGTCAGATCACGCTCGATGGGATACGCCGCGAGACCCTCAGGGCGCTCGATCGGAAAGCATTCGTCGATGCCCGGAACAGGATGCTCGACCTCAGACTTCGGGTGATTCCAGTCGATGACACCATCCAGATATTCCAGGAGGAATCTCTCGCCGGCCTGGATTATATCGCTGAATTTGAGCGTTTCGTTGAGAAGGAACACCTTGCCCCTGGTGATGAGGAGTTTGTGAGGAAGACGGGGACCAGGGTGCTTCGTTCGGTCATAACAGGTCGCAGGGAGAGAGAATGCTGCTGAATAGGCTCGTGATGCGCAACTTCAAGCGGTTTCGGAATCAGGAGATCCTCTTCCAGGACGGCATCACCGGGATCGTAGGAAACAACGGGACCGGCAAGAGCAGTATCGTCACCGCAATCCTCTTTGCCCTCTACGGGCTCCAGGGGACGGGGATTGATGGGGATCATATCGTCAGTTCGCTCGCCGGACCGCAGGACGTCTGCGAGGTACGCCTGGACTTCCTGGCCGGCAACAACGAGTATACTGTCATCCGCAAATTCAAGCGCCGCCCTTCCTCAACCCTCCACGAGGCAACACTCTACATGAACCAGAGGCTCCTTGCAAGCAGCGTCCAGAAGGTAGGGCAGGAGGTGCAACGGATCGTCGGCATGGGCCCGGGTGACCTCCGAAACACCATCTACGCCGGGCAGAAGGAGCTTCTCACCCTGATCGAGAGCAGGGCTGGGTCCCGGAAGGACTGGTTCATGCAGGTGCTGGGCATCGACTACATCAAGAGGGACAGCATGGAAGTGCTCAAAGAGATCATCGACGCCCGGGACGGGAGCTATCGGGAGATCTCTGGAAGACTCCAGGAGCTGGACGCAGATGGTGTTCGCGCCCGCATCCGGGCGTTCAAGGACAACCTCGCCGATGCAGAGGAGGAGGGGAGGAGGATCGCGGTCGCGGAGAAGAGTGCCAGAGAGGCGCTCGAGCGGGCCCGGAAGGAGCGAGATCGCCTGCTCCTGGTGCGTGATCGCTATCTGAGCCTCACAAAGGGAGAGGAAGCCTTGATCGCCGAGATCGGGCGACTCCGCGATGAGTGCCGGGAGGGCGAGGCGGAGATCGCAGAGCGCATGAGGCTGCAGGATGACCTCGATGCCCTCACTCCCATCGCCGATCGCTGCGAGACCCTGAAGGCGGCGGTCATGGCGATCTCCGACGAGAAAGCCCAGGCCGATCGCCTGGTCCTCGAAGCAGAGACCGCGATGGAGCAGGTGCGTGAGTATGGTAAACGTCGTGCGAAGGTCGAAGCCGAACTTGCCGCACTTGCGGAGGACGAGGAGACCGTCACCAGGCTTTCCCGCGAGGTCGGGGAGTGGCAGGCGCTCAAGGCGCGCGTTGCAGCACTGAAAGGTCTCCAGCCTGAGTATGAATCCCTCCGCGAAGAACTCGCCCGCATGGATGAGCGATTCGGCCAGACCCGGCAGCGTGTCGAGGAGAACCGGGCTGATATCGAGGGGGTTGAAGAGAAGGTCCGGCACCTTACGGCGCTCGAGGCCGAGGTCGGCGAGTACGATACCCTCCGTGCCCGTGACGAGGTCTTTTCCCAGGCTGCCGCGCATGCCAGGGAGATGGAGCGGTGTCTGCAGGAGGTTCGCGCCGCATCGGGCGATCTGGAGCGGCTCAAGAGCACGATCGCCGGATTTGCCCGGAACCTCACCGGGCTGGACGCTGTAGAGATGGAGATCGAGGAGGCCGGGCGCAGGAGGGATCACCTGACGGCACGGATCAGCGCCTGCGCCACGCGCCAGCAGGCGGTCCGCGAGGAGATCCAGAAATTGGCCGAACACCAGACAGAGATCCGCAGGGCAGGCCCGGGGGGATCCTGCCCGATGTGCCACCAGGGGCTCGGGGAGCGCTACGAAGATCTGCTCGATGATCTCGCTGCGGCCACCGCATCGATGCAGGAGAGGCTTGCGGGCATTGAGCAGGAGCATACGAGGGCGGCATCCGATCACCGCGATGTCGTCGCCCGGATACAGAGCCTCCTGCAACAGCGTACCACCCTTCAGCACATCAGAGAGCAGCACGCACTCTATACCTCCCGCTACAGGCAGACTTCCGAGACCGCACGGCGGTGGGAGGCTGAGGCCGGGGAACATCAGGCCGCGATACAGGCGCTCGGTCTGGCAGAGTATGATCCGGCGGCGCACGATGCCTTGAGGGAGCGGTTCCGCGACCTTGCGGAGAAAAAGGCGAGGGCTGATACCCTCAGGGGTGAGTGCAGCCGGCTCCCACCCCTCAGGGAGGAGCGGCAGCGGCTCATCGCTGAGGTCGAGGGCTACCTTGCCCGGAAAGAGGAGATCGAGGAAGACCTCGCCCGGCTCGGATTTGACCCCCAGCTCCTCAAACGCCTGGAAGCCGAAGCCCAGACGCTTGAGGCGTCCTGCCATGCGCACATCGAGGCCCAGGCCAGGCTCTCACGGAGGCCGGCGCTCGAAGAGGAGCGCAAAGCGATCCTTGAACGACTAGAAGAGCTTCAGGCGAGGCTGCGGGAGATCAGGAGCGAGCAGCAGGGCCTCTCGTTTGACCAGGATCGGTTTGTGCGCCTCACCGAGGAGTTCCACCGCGCCGAAGAGGCGCATCGGAGGGCGCTCGAGCTCCGCGTCCGCCTCGAAGAGGTCCCGAGGGTGCGAAGAGCGTTTGAAGCAAAACGAGAGCTCCTCGCAGGCCTGGAGGCCGAGCTCCGCGCTACGAAGATAGCCCTCGCCGATCTCGATTTTGATGGGCAGGCGATCGCGGCAGTAGAGGAGAGGCTCGCCGGCCTTGAGCGGGATCTTGCGATAGCGCGGGAACAAAGCTACGCGATCACCGCCCGGATAGGTAGCCTGAAGGCGGATATCAAAGAGGAGACAGCCAGGCTCTCCCGGGCCGATGACCTTGCCCGGCAGCAGAAGTCGCTCCATGAAGAGATTGGGCGCTTAAAGTTGACCCGATCTCTCATAAGAGACTACACCGACTACCTCCTGCAGGTGGTCAGAGACAGGATCGAAGAGGAGGCAGGCAGAGTGCTTGCCGAGATCACCGATGGACGGTACGGGACGGTGATGCTGGATGACGACTTCACCGTCCTCGTCCACGATATGGGGGATGACTACCCGGCCGACCGGTTCAGCGGCGGAGAACAGGACGACATCGCCATCGCCCTCAGGATTGCCCTCTCCCGGTTTCTTGCCGGGGTGAATGAGGTGCACGACTCCACATTCCTCATATTCGATGAGATCTTCGGGAGTCAGGATGAGGAGCGGCGGAACAACCTCCTCCGGGCGCTCCGGACCCAGGAGGCTCACTTCCCCCAGATCCTCCTCATCTCTCATATCACCGAGGTCCAGGACGAGTTCTCAACGACGCTCATGGTCGAGATGGGGGCTGACCACACGAGCACTGTGAGGGAGCTTTGAGAGATGGATCAAAAAACCCTCTACCAGGACGCGATCCGTCGGGTTGCAGGGAAGATCCGCGAGTGCGCCCCGGAGGATCTCATCGAACGGTTCTCCGCGTGTAGCGGGTTTGATGCAGGGTCTTACCGGCACTGCCGCCCGTCGTTTGATGGCGCCGTCTGTGCGGTGGATGGGAGCAACGCCATCATCCTCGACTCAGGCGCCTTTGCCATCGCTGCTGTTCGCGCGTCGGTGAACGTGTATGCTGGAAGCGCGCGAACCTGCCGCAGGACGACTCCCCTGCAGGTCGTCACCGTCAATCCTGGGGCCGGGAACGAAGACTTCGACGCACTCTTCCACGAATGCTTCCACCATCCCCCAAAGGCGCCCCTCGACCACGATGATCCGATCCAGAACTCCGCCGTCATACGCGACACCCTCGAGTATTGGGCGGCCATGGAGATGGCCGCGGAGCTCGAGACCGGAGATCTCCTTGTGCTCGATGGCACGCTCCAGGTCCGCCACGCAAGCCACGATGAGGTCATCGAGAGCCTCTTAAACCTCTGCAATCTCAGGGGGGTGCTCATCGCCGCGGTGACGAAGCGGACAGCGCTCACCTGGGGCGGGGGGCACCCGATCGTCCCGGCAGCGGAAGGGCTTGCCCGCGACCTAGCCATCCCCGAGCCCTGGTATATCTGCCTATCTGTGGCGGAAGACCTGATCGACCGCCAGAGGACACATCGCTGGAAACAACGGGGCGGGCAGTACGTCGCGCGGCTACATCCTCGTGCGCAGAGGGCGTTTAAGGTGGAGATCCCGAAATACTACAACCAGGAGATGGTGGATCAGGTCTTCTCCGCGCTCGCCCACTTCGCCGACGACGGCAGGGTCACGGGCTACCCCTACCCGCTCCTGGACGCCCACCTCACCACCAGGATCGGGGCCGATACGGTCGAGCAGATCCGACAGGATATCATCAAGAGTATGGATCTCCTCGGCATGAGCCTCGCCGACTACACCAGCATCTTCGGTGACTACCATGATGAGTTTGATCGATATTGATGGAGGCGACGCCTCAAAGTACCGCCTGATCGGTGACCGGGTGCTCAGCTACCGGTTCGCCGTCCCCCACGACGCAGAGCTCTACCTTGGAGATCTGCTCAAGATCACCGACAGCACCAAGGGCCTGACGTTCTTTGCGAAGGTGAGCGATCTTATCCACGACTGCAACTTCTCAGACCCCAGGTGGGATACCCGCCCTCATACCGAGCACTTCTACGGGATCGGGGAGGATGTCTTCATCATCGTCGAGGCGATCCCGCTCGGATTCGTCGGGGAGGATGGCGGTTTCCGAAAACCTCGGACGATCCCCGCAAAATTCTCACGCGTAGAGATGCCGCAGGCCGGGGATTTTGCGTTTCTGCGACAGGTGATGGGTGAGATTGAGGTGGGTGTTATGAAGACCGGTCAGGGTGTGCTCAAGGACGTGAGGGTATCCCTCCACGCAACGGTGATGCGGCAACATATGGGCGTTTTTGCCACGACCGGCATGGGGAAGAGCAACTTCATGAAGGTCTTCTGCGCCTCGTGTATGCAGGCGCGAAGATTCGGGCTCCTCATCGTGGACCCGCACGGCGAGTACGTGGCAGGAGGCCGGTCGTCAAGCGGTGCGGCCACCAGCGGGCTCCTGCACTACCGGGCAGGACGGGATGGACTCTCGGTCTTCACCACGCAGTCGGATCGCTTCAGGAAAAAGTACATGATTGACCGCCTTTACCTGGACTATGACGACTTCAGGGCGCCCGATCTCCTCCTGCTCTACGAGCACTCCCAACCCCAGCGCGAGGTCGTTGAGATGCTTGAGAGCACACCTGGTTCTGCCGTGATCGACTTCTTCCAGAGCACCGACTTTGCAACCTTCGACGCCGCGGCCTACACCGGCAGGCACCCAGGGATCGCCAGGGACCTGAGGAACTTCTCGCCGAGCACGCTCTCGGTGATGCAGAGGCGTATCGCAGGCATGCTCACCCGAAGCAGGGGGTTCCTCCGTGAGAAAGGCTCGTCGATCCCTGATATCATCGCGGCACTCCACGAGAATAAGGTCGTCCTGATCGACATACCAGGCATGAGCGAGCAGAGCGAGCTCTTTGTCCTCTCGATCATCACCCGTATGATCATGCAGAACCACCAGGGTGAGGATGCTAGGGGCGCGGAGGAGCAGCATCAGGTGCTGATCACCATCGAAGAGGCGCAGCGGGTGCTCGGGTCAGGTCTCGGGAGCACCCGGACGTTCCGGGAGGCTGCCATGGAGGGGAGGAAGTTCGGTGTAGGGCTCTGTGTCGTCACCCAGCAGCCGAAGAACATCGATGCCCGGGTCCTTGCCCAGTTAAACACCTTCGTCGTGATGGGGCTCTCAGACCGCGGAGACCGCGATATCATAGCAAGCAGCGCAAAACAGGATCTCTCGCGCCTGGATACCGAGATACAGACGCTTGATGCGGGCGAGGCGGTCATAAGCACCCTTGGTATACCGTTTCCCGTGAGCACGAGGATCCATCTCTTCGAGGAGTATATCCAGGACCTCGATAGAAGGCCAACCTCAAGGCCGATAGAAGAGGGGCTTGACACATCGTTCTAATTGAGAGATGGTGACAGGATCTCAACTGTCCCGGTCAACCGTCTCTTCACTGAACACTTTGGCGCCAAAAGGCGTCAGGATTACTGAACTTTCTCGATCTTCCGGATGGAGACGCAGTTGATGACAGCATCTCCAGTCATGATATAGCGTTTGACGACGGTCCCGAGAACCTCGACCACATCCCCTTCCTGCACATCTCCCGCCGGTGAGGTGAACATCTTGACCGATATCTCTCCCGTCCGGTCGGCGACGAGGTACTGTGGCCGGTTGAGGAACTGAAAGTAGACCCGCTCGACGACGCCCTTGACACGCACCGGCTTGCCGAGCATGTTCAGGTTGATCGCGCGAATACGGGTGGTTTTTGCTTCTGCTTCGTACACTGGCACCAATGACGCATACTGCTTCTGGCTCATGTAGTTGAGCGCTGCTGGTATGAGGATCAGCATGACAGCCGCTGGAACCGCCCAGATCAGTGAGCGTACATCCCCGGTAGCGAAGACGTACACGCCGATCAGGGCCATAAAAAAGAGGAAGACGGCCAGTGCAACTGGCGTCACCCTCACTCTAATATCTCCGATCTGCATCGCTTATCAGGTTTACTTCAGAGCAGCAATTTCTTTTCTGAACGCGACCCAATAAAGGACACCGACAAAGAGCAAAGCGCCGACTATATTGCCGAGCGTAACTGGAATCAGGTTGCTGGTCCACATGGTTACCCAGTTAACCGATTCGACTGCCTGCGAAGGGTCAATGCCTGTGCAGAAGATGCCCGTAGGGATAAAGTACATATTCGCAACACTGTGCTCAAACCCGGTGGCAACGAAAGCGAAGATCGGGAACCAGATACCGACGATCTTTCCTATCGCGTCATCAGCGCATATACCAAGCAAGATAGCGAGGTTGACGAGCCAGTTACAGCCAATGCCTTTCAAGAATACTGACCATAGAGCCATACCACTGGCATAACTTGTCTTTGCTGTTGCAATACCTATTGCTCTTAGGCCAAACGCGGTGAGCGTTGCGCTCCCTGCGGCATCGAAGCTGACACACGGCCCGTACGCCATGATATACGCGAAGACTATCGATCCGATAAGGTTACCGATGTACACCCAGAGCCAGAGATTGAGCACACTGCCCCAGCTGACCTTGTGGACGAATGCAGCCATGGGGGCGAGCATCGCATCCCCGGTGAAGAGTTCTGCACCGGTCATAACCGTGATAATCAGCCCCACAGGGAAGACAGCACCCAGCATGAACTGGGCCATACCAGCACTTGCGAAACCGGATCTCAGCGCAACATCAGATGCCATTACACCGGTCGAACAGACCGTCGCGAGCGCACCGCCCATGGCGATGTAGGCGCCGGACATGAAGCCGCGCACGATCATATTCCAGACCGGCAATCCGACCTTGTACTTCCCGGCATCTCCCGCTTTTGCTACTATAGCAACTGGAGGATGGAACACCATTTTTCATACACCTCTCTAAACGTCCTACCTATACCTTCGAGTAACCTGATTGTATAGGTCTAATTAATGAGTAATTTGAGAGGCATATTAATATGTTTCGAATTGATCGTTGTGTGAAGAGAATATAATCTCGTTTAGAGCGCTTATCATTGGTGTAAGTTAATTTCTATCGCTAAACGCTGGAAATCGACAAACGTTCTTTTTGACATGGATTTTGAGGTCACGCAGATCCCGGATGATTTTTTGGAAAAGTTTGAGAGCCTGGTTGGTCAGGCGCGCCGATCCGTCCTCTTCTCTGCCCATATCCCCATTTTGACGGTAAAAGCCGGTAAAATCACCCGGAATACATGCGCGGCCTGGATCGGTCTCGGAGGTGAGCGGCACAGCGGCTGGAAAATCCTTATTTCCAGAAATCTCGCCCTCTGATACCTTCTTCTTCTCCCCTCCCAGGCTCCGGGAGAGGTCTCTCTCGGAATAATTTGCAGATGGTGCAATACAGCCTGCCCGCGTGCTGCCGCGGTCCCGGTGCTCTGGAGAAGGTGCTGATCACGCGCGGAACCAGGTACGGCTCGCTCCACCCGGGGCGTGCCAATGCCCTCCGCAATGGTGGACATCAGAGCCGATCCCCCGATGGTGCCCGGCCATCGACCAACTTCGTCGCGCACGAGCGCAGTCTCCCCCGGCAGGAGCCTCACGGCGGATCGGGATACATGCCCACCCTGCCAGCCGGTTCATTTTCGCCCTGGATACCCAAACTACATTGAGGTCAGCACGCGATATGTACATCAATGGATTCCCTTGACGACTGGTTCCCGTACCGGGAATACCGACCTCACCAGCGGGAAATGCTTGAAGCGGCTGCATCTGTCGCGCGCGACGGCGGTATCGCCATGATCGATGCACCGACCGGAAGCGGCAAGTCGAGCGTGATCTCCGCGCTCCTCGCAGAGAGCCGGGGGCGAAAAGTGCTCGTCGCCGTCCGCACTATCAGTCAGCTCACCACGTTTATGCGCGAGCTTGCGCTCGTCCGGAAGAAGCGCGGCGGTCTGAAGTTCGCCTACCTCATCGGCAAGTCAAGCATGTGCCCGCTCGGTGGCGAAGGGGACGTCTACCGGCGATGTGAGGGGGTCAAGGCTTTCTCGACAGCGCTGATGCGGGAGCGAGCACAGAAGGGTTCACTTACCCCGGCAAACGACCGTCATATCAGACAACAGATCCGGAAGATGGACCCCGACCACCCGCTCATCTGCCCCTACTTCATCCACGGCAAATCGTTTGTAGAACCGGAGGATGCGGGACTGAAGATGATCCCGTCGGCGGCCCTGCGTGTCCGCGCCGAGCGGGTGAGCACCGAGCTGATCTGGCCCGACAAGCTTGCCGGATTTTGCGGCAACATCTGTCCCTACGATACGATGGTGCACGCCGCCCGGGGCGCTGATGTGGTGCTCGTGAACTTCTACCACCTCTTCAACGACGCCATCAGGGAGCAGCTCTACCAGTCGCTCGGGATCGAGGAGCACGATGTCTTGCTGCTCATCGATGAAGCCCACAACTGCGGTGACGTGGTCCAGAACATCGAGAGCGTGATGATCGAGGAGCATGATATCGTGCAGGCTGGGCACGAACTCGCCGGACGACGGCGGTCTCAGCACCAGGCTGATGCCATCGCCCAGATCCTGCCGCAGATCACTCGATTCATGGATGCACTCAAAGAGTCGCACGAGATCGAGGACTGGTTTGATCCTGCGATCTTTCAGCGAATGATCCTTGCGGGTACACTCTACCAGAACATGGAAGGGATCGTGGACGACCTCCTCAAGATCAGCGAAGGGATCCGCGAAAAAAACATGCAGGCAGGTGAGTTCCGGGAGAGTGCCCTCGAGCGGCTGACTGAGTTCTTCTACCGGATCCTCCAGTCCGCGGCCGACCCGGCCTACCTGACAATCTACCGCAAGGGCGAGGACGGTATGGTGGCGCTCGAGGTGCGAAACATCGATCCGAGCACCAAACTCCGGGATATCGTCCAGGCACACGCATGCTCCGTCCTGATATCGGGCACGCTCTCACCCATCGAGAGTTACCAGCGCTACTACTTCGGCGATCTTCCGGTCAGCGCGTTGTCGCTTCCAAACTCGTTTCCTCCAGAGAATCGCCGCATTTTCTGCGCAAACGACATCACCACCGCCTACTCGATGCGCCGGGATGCGCAGAACCTCGCGCGGACTGACGACTACATCACCACGTTTGCTGCCCTCCCGGGAAACCTCGCCATCTACTTTCCCTCCTACGACCTGGTCAACATCTTTGCGGAGCGGTGCGCTCCCCGGATCAAGAAGAAGCAGATCTACATCGAACCGAAAGAATCTGCAACGGCCGCTACCATGCTTCGAGAATTTATGTCTCTCCCCGGAGAGGGGCGATCCGGCATCCTCTTTGCAGTCTGTGGCGGCAAGTGGAGTGAGGGCCTGGACTACCGGGGGGAGATGCTCGCGGGTGCACTCGTCATCGGCCTCCCTCTCGCTCCATTCAACCGTGTCCGCCGTATGGTGATCGATTACTTCCGGATGAAGTTCGGGCCCGAGGGGGAGTTCATCAGCTACACCCTCCCGGCGATCAACCGCGCCCTGCAGGCGCTGGGAAGGGTACTCAGAGCACCAGAGGATCGGGGGATGCTCGTCCTCGGGGAACGACGGTTCCTGGAGTCCAGGGTCCGCTCCGGCCTGCCACCGTGGATGCAGGAGGAGATGACGACCTGCACCATTGATATCTTCCAGAAGGAGGCGGGAAGATGGTGATCGTAACTGGATCGTGCCGGTTTGGGCTCTGGCACATCCACGTGACGTGGCAGGGGAACCTCGTCTATCGGGTGCGCTTCGCCCGCGAGGGTGTTGTCGGTCCGATCCCCGAGGAGATCCGGCGCTACTGCGCCGGGCGGTCGGCAGACCTCTCCTCTCTTGAGAGCGTCGCAACCGAAGGGGAATCGACCTTTGCGAAGATCTACCGCGCGGTGCGAGCTATCCCCTGCGGGGAGACCGCCACGTACGGCGAGATCGCCCGGATCGTCGGGACAGCGCCCCGCGTGGTTGGATCGGCGATGGCCAGGAACCCAACCCCGATCGTGGTACCCTGCCACCGCGTCGTCGCGAAGACCGGCCTTGGAGGGTTCTCCCCGGATCTGGAGATCAAAGAGGCCCTGCTCGCCATGGAGCGGCGCACGCCCGGACCCTGCACGCCGCGAGATGAGAGGGATTAACTGGTAATCTGTCAGAGGTGATCAGGATGAAGATCGTGGTCCTGGGGGCGGGGGCGGTCGGCCTGGCCATCGCCGCCAAGCTATCCCGCGTCGTGAACGTCCATGCTGTCGCCAGGAAGCGGCATGCGGACGCAATGCGGAAACGGGGTCTCCTGATGACCGGGATATGGGGTGAAGGCACATACCGCTTCAGCTGCTCTGAAAGCCTCCCGGATGCGTGGCATGGTGCTGACTACTACATCATCACCGCAAAGTCCACTGACACTGAGGCGGTCTGCCGCCAGTTTGTTGGCGAGATCCGGGGACGCGAGGTGGTGAGCCTCCAGAACGGCATCGGGAACGAGGAGATCATCGGACGGTACACCGACCGGGTCGTCGGGGGGATGGCCATCACCGGATTTGAATGGCGAGGCGACGCGTCAGTCCACGTCTCGGTGGAGGCTGCGCCCATGAAATTCGGGCGATTTCCGTCTGGTATGGATGATTCGGTCAGACGCCTTGTAGACCTGATCCGGGAGGCTGGCATACGGGTTGAGGCAACCGATGATATAGGGAGCGATCTCTGGTCAAAGACCCTTTATAACTGTGCATTAAACCCGCTCGGCGCAGTCACGAATGTTCCCTACGGGGCACTCGCCGACCAGCACGCCTGGGCGATTGTCGCGGCGATCGTCAGGGAGGTATATCAGGTGGTGAGAGCCGAGGGCGTTGCCCTCCCCTGGGGGACGGCGGAGGCCTACTTGGAGTATCTCAAGACCGAGCAGCTCCCGGCGACGGCCGCCCACCATTCGTCGATGCTCCAGGACCTCGCCCGGGGCCGAAGGACCGAGATCGACTTCCTGAACGGCGCTGTAACAGATCTCGCCCGAAAGCATGGTATCGATGTGCCCTACAATACCTGCATCACAGAGCTGATACGCTTCCGGGAGCGGCTCTGACGGCAAGGATGGGTATGCGGTCAGCGATCATACTTGTTGGGGGAGAGGCGCAGCGTGCCGGTGGGCGGGAGAAGTACTTCTTTGTGGTCCAGGGCAAGACCTTCATCGACCGTCTCATCGATACCCTGCGGGAGGTGGTGGATGAGATCGTGCTGGTCGCCCGGGATCCCGAACAGTGTGAACGGTTCTGCCACCTCGGTGATGTCAGGTGTATAGCGGATGTCAGGAGAGGACTTGGACCTATCGGCGGGCTGCATGCGGGGGCGCTTGCGGTGCACGGTGAGCATACCTTTGTTGCAGCCTGCGATATGCCCTGCATAAGCCCGATGGTGGTTCGACTGCTCTTTGACGCCATCGGGGATTGCGATGCCGCCATTCCCTGCTGGAACGCCGAGATGCTCGAGCCGCTCCATGCAGTCTACCGGACGAGCGCGCTGCTTGCCTATCTGGAAGAGCATGAATCGCTCTCACTCCGCGCGATGGTATGGAACCTCAACACCCAATACGTGAGCGTGGAGAGGATCCGGGAGATCGATCCGGATCTGATGACGTTTACGAACATCAATAAGCTGGAGGATCTGAAGATGATCGATCCCCCGGATGAGCACGACCAGGGTAGCGAGTGCGGGCTGTAGCTCAATTGTTTCATTTTACAGACAACGTAGACTGATCCTTCGCCACCCGGTGTGGTCGAGGCGCATCATCTGAAGAAGCAGGCGCTGGACACGCCCAAAACCTATAAATAGTTTCTCCGAGTAGTCAGGGCTTGATGTCATCGGGGGAGATGTCTTCGATCAACTCAAATTTAGAAGAGGGGGTTGGTTCCGGGGAAGTGCGGGTCATGCAACCCGGGCGCAGAGGGCGCGAACTGGCTGTTTACCGCCCTTTATCGCTTTTCCTGTTCTTCTGCCTGATCATTGTCCTCTGCGGGCCGGTTGCTGCTTCAGAGAAGACTTATACCCCTCTCTGGAACCGGGGAGCCTGCGGAGCCGTCAGCTCTGTGGACATTTCGCAGGATGGTGCCGTGATCGTCACCGGTTCGGACTCGACTGTCTACCTCCTGGATCAGGGAGGAGAACTGCTTTGGGAAGCCACTGTCGGTTCACGGATAAATGGTGTCGGTATATCACCAGAAGGGTCGCATATCGGTGTCGCTGCGGATAAGCTCTATCTCTTTGATAGAGACGGCAAACTGCTCTGGACCGAGAAGACAACGTTCGTCTACCACAGTGTGGCGCTCTCATCCAGGGCCGCATACGTCACCGCTGGATGCGACAACGGCGCGGTATATATATTTGATACGAACAAGAGGACGCTCTGGGACTACGATATGGGAACCAGCAGTTATGATATTGCCATATCAGAGAATGGTCGTGTAACCGTAGCAGGATGTAAAAACAGCGGGGTTTATTACCTCAACAGCAGAGAAGGGGAGTCCTGGAGTTACGGAACTGGAAAGAGCGTGAAGGGCATCGCCCTCACCCCTGACGGGCGGTTCGTGGCCGCAGGATCGATTGACCGGTGCGTTTACCTCTCTACCGGGCAAGGGGAACACCTCTGGAAATACCCCACTGAGAATGCCGTCATATCGACAGCGCTGACGAATGAGGCACGGGAGATATTTGCTGCATCTGGTATGTCGGTCCATATCCTTGACCGCTCTGGAACAGAGATTCAGAGGATCACCCTCAACGGCCGTGCGGAATCGGTTGCTGTGACTCCTGATGGCTCGTTCCTCGTCATCGGGGGCGGTGATGGTGACCGGTCTATCCATCTGCTCACCAGCGATGAGGCACTCATACACGAAGAGGGTACGCCGGAGCCGGAGAAGACCGTAGCGAGCGGTACTGAGCCTCAGGGTAGGCCGGCAGGCAACGTGACGCAGCTGGACAACAGCACGACAACGCCCACGGGTGCGAACTCTCAACCCTCAGAGGGGGGAGGTTCGGTCACGGCGCAGGTGCGTGGGTGGCTGGAGAACATATTCGCTCTCCTCTTCAGGCCGCAGGAAGATTTCCTGGCCTGATTTTCCTGGAGATACCGGGCCCGGGACAGGCATTACACCAACGCCCCGCAGGCTAAATCCTGTATCTCCTCCCGCTCGCGTCGCGTGCGTAGTGCCCGAACTCGCTCTTCAGCAGAACGTCGCCGGAGAAGACCGGGCCATCCCTGCAGACTCGGAGACCATGCGGGTCGATGCAACACGACCCACAGAGGCCGACCCCACACTTCATGTAGCGGTGCAGGGAGAACTCGCCCCGGTCTGCGTATCCTTCACGGTCAAGGATGCCGAGCACCGCCGCCATCATGACCTCAGGCCCGCAGACACAGATGCCGCTGAAGTCGGCGAAGTCCACCCTTGATGTGAGGTCTGTCACAAACCCGTGGTGACCGGCGGTGCCATCGTCGGTCGCAACCATCAGAGTCGCCATCTCACGTATGCGGTCGGCAAAGAGGAGTTCAGAGGCCGTCCGGGCGCCGAGGAGGAAGACATCCACCTGTCCGGCCGCGACGAGCGGCAGTAGTGGGGAGGCGCCGACGCCGCCGGCGATGGCAAGCGTCCTCCCGGTGAGTGTGAACCCGTTCCCGTACGGACCCCGGATCCCGATCCGATCACCCTCCTGCATACCAAAGAGGGCTGCGGTCGCATCCCCCACCTTCTGGACGGTTATCGACGACGGGGAGGAGAGGGCCATCGGGATCTCATCGATGCCCGGCACCCAGACCATCACGAACTGACCGGGCCGCGCCGTGACTTCACGATCGAAGACGAACGTCTTGATCGACGGCGTCTCCTGGATGATCTCTCGCAGCGTAACCGCGATCGGTATCTGCTCATCCATGGGCGCACCCCACGATATCGCGGGCATCGATGCCATCGGGACTGTAAAGATCCCGTGCAATCGTCGCAAAGACACCGATATCACCGATGACAGCGCTCCCGATCTCGACGGCATCCGCACCAGCCATCATCATCTCGATGACGTTATCTGCAGTATAGACCCCGCCACACCCGATGATCGGGATAGAACAGGCCTCATAAAGCTCGTAGACGCACCGGACCGCGATGGGAAAGATCGCCTTCCCTGAAAGCCCGCCAAACCTGTTCCCGAGCACCGGCCGGCGGAGATCTGTTGATATCCGCATCGCCTTCACCGTATTGATCGCAACGACCGCATCCGCTCCGCCACGTTCCGCCGCCGCCCCGATCTCAGCGATATCGGCGATGTTCGGAGTGAGCTTTGCCCAGGTCGGGACGCCGAGAGAGGATACCGCCCTCGTGCACTCCTCCACCAGGGCGGGGTCGCTCCCGATGGAAGCCCCGTAGCCCTCGGCGTGGGGGCAGGAGAGGTTCAGTTCAAGACCTGAGGCCACCCCGGCGAACCAACCTGCGACCGTCCGGAACTCCTCAGGTGTCCCGCCAAAGATGCTCACGATCACCGGTTCGGCCTGAAGGCCAACCAGTTCATCTACAAACGCGGCCGAGGGGTTCGGGAGACCCATGGCGTTGATGACACCGCCGTCGACGACGACCAGGCAGGGGCCGGGATGTCCCGTCTTCGGATCCGGACCGATGGACTTCGTGACCACACCACCGGCACCGTTTCGCAGGATACGAGCGAGTGACGCCCCGGTGGTCCCGAGGATGCCGGCCGCAAGCAGAAGGTGGTTCCTCAGCTGGACACCGCCGATCTCCGTGGAGCCAGGAAAAAGCGTAACCATCGAGAAAAAGGTGGGAGTGAGGTATTATTATACCCTCGCGCCAAGTATAATGAAGAAGGAATATCTGCTCCGCTTCCTGGAGCCTGGATACTGGAGCGGAATGCGGCAAGGTGCCCCTTTTCCTGCTGGCCCGTTACCCTCCATGTAGCAGAGCTGATTTGATCGTACAACCTTTTACCGTTACTTATACAGGACGATACGTATGACCTCGCTCGCAATCTTAGGTGTAGGAAAAGTGGGGGGCGAAACGGCGTTTCTCTCCGCCGCGCTCGGTCTTGCCGATGAGATCATCCTCTACGATGCATATGAGCCCATTCTCCAAGCTCAGGTGCTCGACCTACAGCATACCGGTATCGACGTCACGATATCCACTGACACAGCTGAGATGCGGGATGCTGACGTCTTTATCTTCGCGGCAGGCACCCCGAGAACCCCGGACATCAAGACCCGGGCCGATCTCCTCGAGGCCAATATACCGGTGGTGAAGCGATGCGGCAGGCACCTGCAGGAATTCTCCGGGATTGTCATCACCATCACGAACCCCATGGATGCAAACAATTACGGTCTCTGGAGGATGATGGACATCGACCGTCGGCGATGCATCGGATTTGGCGGCCAGCTCGACAGCGCCCGGTTTGCCACCCTCCTCCGCGAGGCCGGTATCCCTGGACCTGCCTGGGTTCTCGGTGAGCATGGCGAGCACCAGGTGCCACTTTTTTCAAAGGCCGGCGCCCATTTCGAGATCGAATATCGGGAGGAGACTCTCACCCGGCTACGGGGGGCAAGCATGGAGGTCATCCGCGGCAAGGGAGGTACGGTCTTTGGCCCTGCTTACCACATAACGATGTTGGTGCGTGCGATCCTCGAGGATCGGCGCGAGGTGCTCTCCTGCTCGTGCGTGCTCGACGGCGAGTACGGTCTCTCAGGCTGTTCGCTCGGTGTCCCCGCCCGGATTGGGCGCGAGGGGATCCTCGAGATCGAGGAGTGGAGTCTCGACCCCTGGGAAGGGAAGGGGATGGCAGAGGCGGGAGCATTTGTGCAGAGGCTCTGTAGGAGGTTTGATGACTGAAAAGATGTCGGAACCATACATGATCTCCCCGGTAACCCTATCCGACTTCGGAAAGACCCGGATCGGCGTTCACCAGGTGGAGTATAGTATCGGTCCTGATATCCCGGTCGTCCATGTATTCGGTCGGGATGCCTCAGGAAAGGGTATCAGGATCGACGTGACCGGTTTTCGGCCCTACTTCTACGCGCCCGCCGATCAGGTGGATGGAAAGCCTCTCCCGCCGGACGTCGACGTGGAGCCCGATACGACCTACCGCTCCATTCAGGGTGAGGCGCTCCGAAGGCTCTACACCCGACGGCCCGGTGATGTCCGTGATGTGCGTGATCGATATCGGCACTACGAGGCGGATATACCGTTTGCCACCAGGTTCATGATCGACTGCGCCCTTACCGGTGGCATGGAACTCTCCTCCGACACCCAGGTGGTCGATTACCGCGAGATCGCACCGGCCGACGTCAAGGCCCCCGCGCGCACCTGCATCATGGATATCGAGTGCGTGGATGAGCTGGGATTCCCTGAACCCGAACGCGATCCCATCATCTGTATCACCTGCTGGGATTCTTTCGACGAGATCTACACGACTCTACTCTGGATTCCTGGGGAGGCGCCCGGTGACGCGCCCGAGTTCAGCCTCCACGAGCGCCACCAGGTCACCCGGTTCCCGAACGAGGTGGCGATGCTCAGGGGACTCATTGACTACGTCAGGGAGCACGACCCCGACATCCTCTCTGGCTGGAATTTCGTTGATTTCGACATCCGCTACATCCTGCAGAGGATGGCAGCGCTCGGGCTTCGCGCCGAGGACCTTTCGCGCCTCCCCGGCCAGACCATACGGAACGCTGTCCGAGGACGGGCGATCTTCGATCTCCTCGGCGCATACCGGAAGATGCACCAGGCCCAGAAGGACTCCTACCGGCTCGACGCGGTCGCGGAGGAGGAGCTCGGGGAGACAAAGGTCCGCTACAGCGGGACGATCACCTCGCTCTGGCAGTCTGACCCGGCCCGACTCGTGGAGTACAACTACCGGGACGTCGAGCTCTGTGTCGGGATCGACCGGAAGAACAATATCATCGAGTTCTATCGTGAGATCGCCCGGTATGTCGGGTGCCCGCTTGACCGGACGCTGAACTCATCAAACGTCATCGATATCTACGTCCTGCGCAAGGCCTCAGGCAGGTTCATCCTCCCCTCGAAGGGATTTGCCTCCGGGGATGAGTTTGAGGGGGCGACCGTCTTTGAACCCGCTACCGGTCTCCGGGAGAACGTCGTGGTCCTTGATTTAAAGTCGCTCTATCCTATGGCGATGATGACGATCAACGCGTCACCCGAGACGAAGAGCCCGGACGGAGAGCTACGGGCTCCAAACGGTATCCGGTTCTCCCGGGAGCCGGATGGGTTGACGCGGAGCATCCTCTCAGAGCTCTTGAGCGAGCGGGAAGCGCGCAGACATCTCCGCAACCGCTACCCCTTCGGGTCTCCGGAGTATGTCCTCTACGACCTCCAGCAGAATGTCCTGAAGGTGATCATGAACTCCTACTACGGGGTCTCGGGCTACCCCCGGTTCAGGCTCTACGATCGCGAGATCGGATCGGCCGTCACATCGGTCGGTCGGGCTATCATCAGGCACACCCGTGATATCATCACCGGTCTCGGCTACACGGTTATCTACGGTGACACCGACTCCTGCATGGTCGAGGTTCCTCCCGGGAGCCTTGAGGAGACCATCGCAACGGCGCGGATGATCGAGGCGCGCCTGAACGAGAGTTACGGTGACTTTGCGCGCCGCGAGCTCGATGCCGATACGCACTACTTCTCTATCAAGTTCGAGAAAGTCTACCGCCGCTTCTTCCAGGCCGGCCGAAAGAAGCGTTACGCCGGGCACCTTATCTGGAAGGAGGGCAAGGACGTCGATGAGATCGATGTCATAGGGTTTGAGATCCGGCGGAGTGACTCGCCGCAGATCACCCGGGAGGTGCAGCATACCGTCGTCGAGATGATCCTTCGTGGCGATCCTTTTGAGGACGTGCAGGCCTACTTGCGCGCCATCATAACGAGGTACCGCCGCGGGGAGTACTCTCTCGACGAGGCGGGCATTCCAGGGGGGATCGGGAAGAACCTGGATAGCTACGAGAATGAAGATGCCCACATCCGGGGAGCGAAGTACTCAAACGAATACCTCGGGACTGATTTCAAACGGGGTAGCAAACCAAAACGCGTCTACATAAAGACCGTCACCGAGAAGTACCCTCGGACGGATGTGATCTGCTTCGAATACGCCGATCTGGTGCCGCCCGAGTTCGTCGTCGACTGGGAGATGATGCTTGAGAGGACACTTAAGGGTCCCATCTCGCGGATCATCGAGCCCCTGGGATGGGACTGGCACGAGATCGATCCGACGCGGACGACGCTCTTTGACTTTGGAATGTAAGAAAAAGTCTCCAGGAGGGCCCGGGGCTTACGCCAGGCCCCTCTTCCCGAGCTCTTCCTGGAGGAACTCGTTGCGCTCGATGTTCTTCGACCAGATGATACGACCGCCGACCACCTGCCAGTTGCCCATCTCCAGTATATCGATCCCCTCAGGGACCCCGGAGACGTTCGCCCCGGTGGGTACGACCAGGACAGCTTTATCAACGCTGATATTACTCTCAAAGAGTGCCTGACACTGGCCCTGGAGCTCCTCGACAGTATCCTCTGGGACCACGGGAGCCATCTTTACGCCCACGACCACCCGCTCTGTCTTCCCGGCGACCCGGCGGGAGAGCACGCATTCCGGCTGCACACTGCCGTAGGTCGGGAACCATGCAAACGTCCACCCATCCCGGGGAGAGAACTGCCGGGCAAGGGCTTTCTTGACATCAAGATACGTAGAATCCTTTACACCACCCATATCAATAACCTCTCTTCTAGAGTATGGTCACGGTCAAATATAAGCGTTGTAGTTCTTTTCTATCCCTTATACCTCCCACCCCCAGGATGGGGAGAGCTGATCTGGGGTTGCCCGACGAGCCTCTCCCCGATCTTTCCCACACGCGAACCTTTTTAGGGAGCGCGATCTCTCTCCCCCTTCCATGAGACACCTTGCCGTGTTCATCCTTGTCCTGCTGCTCATCCCATCCGGAGCGCAGGCGCTGACCTTCCTCAGCGGAGATCAACCACAGATCGACACCCCCATCCCTGACGATGTGGTAGCATCGGGCGGGATCGTGACCATCAACGCCCCGGTCGATAGCCTGACGGTTGCCGGGGGAACGGTGACGGTGAACGCCCCGGTCAAGAGCGATATCATCGCCGCGGGAGGCACCCTGGTCATCAACGGCGATGCTGGCGGGAAAGTTATCGCTGCCGGGGGTGATATCGAGGTGAACGGAAATGCGACGAACGTCCTCATCACCGGAGGTTCGATCCGGATCGGAAGGGACGCGGTCATCCAGCGGGATGCGGTGATCAGCGGAGGCGAGGTCACAAGTGAAGGGGTGGTCATGCGCAACCTCACCGTCTCGGCCACCACCTTCAACAATACCGGTACTGCCGGAAACGTGACGTTTGAGGAACGAGAAGAATCCGGGTTGCTAGTATCGGGCATCTTGGTGCTTCTTGCGGTCGGACTTCTCATCCTCGGTCTCATCTTCGTCAGGTTTGTCCCCGACCCGTTTCTGGCGGTGGTCTATGAGGTTGAAAGGCGTCCGGTCGTCTTCACGGTTCTCGGGTTTATAGCGCATTTCGTAACGATGATCGTCCTCCTGATCATCGCTATCACCATCATTGGGATCCCCATCGCACTCTTCCTTGGGTTGCTCTTCATCGCGTCTATGCTGATATCAACACTCTTTGTCGCGTACGCCCTTGGGGATGCCATCGCTTCACGGGCGAAATGGAGGGCAGGACGCATATGGATATTCATCCTCGGGTTTGTGATCCTGTATATCCTCCTTGCCATACCGCTGCTCGGGATGATCATCCATGTCATCGCAATGAGCCTCGGTTACGGAGGGCTGCTCTCCGCGCTCAGGGGTGCCCGCCTGTTCCGCACAGGCGGGGATGAGGCGTAACCGCCTCACCCCTCTACCGGATTGACCCCTATCGGGTCAGCGCATCGGTCGGGTTCCTGACAGGCTTGATCCTGGTCCGGGGCAGGATCACCAGATTGTATGCGTCGTGGTCCTGGTTGTATCTGACGAGAATCTTCGAAAATCCCACGATATCACCGTAAGAAAGCTCGTCGAGGATATCACGGTTCGGGCCGCGAAGGGTCGCCGGGACCACGGCATAGACCGGCTTTGCAGGCGTCCCATCGCAGACCTTGTAGACCCCTGTCCGGTCATCGCCGAGGTTTCCTGACATCAGCGCTGCGATGACGTTGATCGTCCTGTCACGGTGCCGGTGGAGGTGGGAGAAGCGGGCGAACTTCGCTCCCGGGGGAACCCGGTAGGTGTGCTGGACCCTCCCATCTTTCCGAAGGAGTGCGGAGGAGTACTTGATGTCGACGTTGATGAATCGGTATGCCTCCCCCTCCTCTGCAAGCCGCTCCATCAATCGGGTCGGTCGTATGTTGCCTTTCTGTTCGAAGGTCCAGCATCGTTCGGGGTTGCAGGTGGTGCCCCATATGAATGAGCAGGGGCTGTAGGTGGTGAGACCCCGATCCGTGAGTGCGTGCACCGTCTGGCGCATGGTGGTTGCGTTCTCGAGATCTGCCGGCTCCACGATGATGACCGTCCCATCGGGCGCGAGGCGTTCAGCGAGATCGGTGACGAGATCGGCGCGTTCCTCGATCTCCATGTCACGGAGCTCGCCCAGGACGTTTGAGAAGATCACCAGATCGATCCGGTCGGGCAGTTCTTCCCCTGCAAGCGCTGTGATATCCGCGCGGATAGGGCTTTTCACCCGCACGGCATCTCCCTGTGCCGCAGCGGCGGTCGGGACCAGGGCATTGTAGGCCTCAAGATGTTCCTCCGAACGCTCGATCGCGTAGATGTCGGCTGAGCCGGTCCCCACCCTCCCGAGGAGGTCGATGGTGGCAAGTGGCACGACTCCCGGCCCGGTGCCCACATCCAGGATACGCATATGGGCCTTTGCAAGACCCTGCCCGATGACCTGCCAGAGGATATGCTCAAACTGCACCAGGTAGACGGGCGCGTGGTAGGCAAGGTAGCCGAGGACCTGGTAGGCCTTCCGGTAGTGTACCCGGTGTCCTTTCCAGTACCGGCGCTTCTGGACGAGGATGGCGTTACGCATCCGATCGAGGACGACCGGGTCGTCCCATGCCTTGGTGGTCTTCCTCTCGACGTAATCCTCTACAAGCCGCTGGATGTAGTCCGGGACCTCTGGGGCCTGAAAGAATGCGAGCTGCCGCTCGCGCCCGGCATCGTCGATGGTGAGAGGCCCCCCCGTGGAGCGATCGTTCATGCAGGTACCACCTGGGTGTGGGCGGGTGCCATGATCTCCCTTCTTCCAGGAGCAGGGATCCGGGCCCCGGTGAACCGCTCTGATGGTTGAATACCCTTCCGTTGACTCATGCCGTATCAGCTCGACGGAATACTGTATACGGTTTCCGGGGCGTCACCAGCCTCTGCCTTCGGGGTAGCGATCGATGATGGGGAGCATCCTGCTTATGATGCACCGCGCTTCCCTGCTGCCGTCCGCCCGAGCTGGAAGGCCCTCTCGTTGACCGCGATCGTCTTAGGCGGGACGCACCGCCGCACCGCCTCCTCAAGCGTCTCGGGCCTGAGGGGCATATCACCAGAGGCGGCCCCGAGCATGACGATATTCTGTGAAAGACTGTTTCCCGCCTCCTCTGCAAGCCCTGCCGCATCGATGCAGGCTACATCAAGATCCGAGAGCGCGGCAAGGATGCTCTCCTCATCTGGCACCGCAAGATCCTGTTGGTAGACCGATGTTGGAACGATCAGGCTCCGGTTGACCACGAGCCTTCCCCCAGCCGGGAGGTAGTGGCGGTAGCGGAGCGCTTCAAGGAGGTCGAAGGCTATCAGGAGGTCGGCCGTCCCCGGGGTGATCAGGGAACCAAATTCTCCATCGATCCGAATATGGCTCTCCACCGACCCGCCGCGTTGCGCCATACCGTGTGTCTCGGCGCTCCTGACGCTCCGATGTTCGATGATACATGCCTCTCCGAGGACGTTTGAGGCGAGTACGGTCCCCTGGCCGCCGATCCCAACGATAAGGATATCAAACGAGGGTTTCATCTTCGCCCCTCCCTTACGATCGCACCCGACGGGCATATGTCTGCACAGACGCCGCACCCAGCACAGAGGTCGGTTATCATCGCGACATCCCCGATAAATGCAATCGCCGGGCAGCCGAACGACCGGCAGACCCCGCAGCCTATGCACAGATCGGCGCGGACCTCGTAGGGTTTTCGCCGGATCCCGGCACGCCGTGCGGTGATGACGCAAGGCTGCTTTGCTATGATGACCCGGACGCCTCCGCGCTCCTTTGCCTGGCGGAACGTCTCAAGGAGGAGAGGGAGATCGTAGGGGTCGACGGTCTCGACCCAGGCGACCCCGCACGACCGGCAGATCGACTCAAGAGAGATTGGGGTGCTTTCCTCACCGGTCGCGGTCATTCCTGTGGTGGGGTTTGGCTGATGCCCTGTCATCGCGGTTATCCGGTTGTCCAGGATGACGACGACCATATCGGCACCGTTGTAGACGGCGTTCAAGAGTCCCGGGATTCCTGTGTGCAGGAACGTTGAGTCGCCGATGGTGCAGACAACCGGGCGCTCTTCACCGGATCGGGCGATACCGCTCCCGACAGTGATCGAAGCTCCCATACAGATGGTTGTATCGACCGCCCCAAGCTGGAGCCCAAGGGTGTAGCACCCGATGTCGCTTGGGAATATGCCGTCTCGAAAGACCCTCTTCATCGCGTAGAACGTCGACCGATGCATGCACCCGGCACAGAGGATCGGCGGGCGGGGGGGCACCCCCTGGACCGGTGCGATCTCCGGGAAGGTCACCGTAGGGGTTATGCCGGCATCCTTCATGGCGGCGGCGACCGATGCCGGGGCGAGCTCTCCCTCATACGGCACCGTACCGGTCATCTTACCGAAGACCTCCGTCTTCGTCGCCACCCGGTGGACAGCCTCTTCGACGACCGGGGCGAGCTCCTCGATGACGAGGATCTTCTCATGCTGGTCGACGAAGGCCTGGAGCCACTCCTCATCGATCGGGTAGGCACCGATGATCGCGAGCGAGACGTCCTCGGGGAGCACCTCCTGGACGTAGGCGGCGGCGACGCCACTCGTGATGACGGCAACCCTGCCCCGTATGGTGTGGCGGTTGTAGCCGAGTTCGACGAGTCGCTTCCTGATCATCGGTTGTTTCTCGTTCAGGGCCTTGTGGAGCAGGCGGGTATGTGCGGGGATGACCACGTACTGCTTCGGGTCGCGGTGGAAGGCTGCGGTTCGGTGATCGGTGCCGACCCGACCGGTATCGATATCTCCTTTTGAGTGGCAGATGCGGGTCGTGGGCCGGAATATCACCGGCAGGCCGAGGTCCTCGGAGAGGGCGAAGGCATCCCGCATCATATCATGCGCTTCCTGGACCGACGTCGGATCCAGGCAGGGGAGCCGGGCGAAGTGCGCGTAGCGCCTGGTATCCTGCTCGTTCTGGGAGCTGTGTGCGTAAGGATCGTCTGCAGAGAGGATGACAAACCCTCCGGTAACACCGGTGTATGCGCTCGTCATCAGGGGATCGGCCGCCACGTTCAGGCCGACATGCTTCATGGTGCAGAGCGCGCGCAGACCACACCAGGCTGCGGCAAGTGCGTTTTCAAAAGCAACTTTCTCGTTCGTGGACCATTCCACGCTGAGAGAGCGCTCTTCCTGCACCCTGAGAATGTCGATCACTTCTGAGGACGGTGTCCCGGGGTAGCCACTGGCAAAGTCGACGTTTGCCTCCAGGCATGCGTGCGCAATGCCTTCGTTCCCGAGTAGGTATCGTACTGCCATTGTTCCACTCAACTGTACTTCTATTGCCGGTTTTCAAGATAGCGGTTTGGATATTGATCCAAAACAGTTAAGTCTCAGAGTATCCGATATAGTAAGGTAGTCCCTGTGGGGCCCGTAGCATAGCTGGTGGTGCACCCGGCTGATAACCGGGAGGTCGTGCGTTCGAATCGCATCGGGCCCACTGTTTCTCATTTAGAACGTTTTTTTAGAGCTTGTTTGTGCGGGTGGCTCTCTAGGTAGTACACTCAGGAGACCACCCGCCCTGGATTTCCCCCGGCCTGGCATTCCAGACCCGATCCTCAAAGAAGGGTGTGGTGTAAATGCACCCATCCACCACCTTATCCCTCAGGCCTCTGGCGATAGACGATGTGCTCAAGCACCAGGGCCGCCAGTATGCCCACCACGAAGCCATTCGTGATCAGGGGTCGGAGGGTCGCCGGGAACCCTGTGGCGACTGCATCGGGCAGGAACGCCACCACGGTCCCGAGGAGGAGGGGGACGCCGATGATCAACCCTTCATCAAACGTCCTGACTGCGCTGCTCTCCTGCCCGAGCATAAGCCCTGCTGCGATCTGGGCGACCATGACATAGATGAGGACGACGCCGATGACCGGGCCAGGGATACTCCCCATGAAGCCGATGACAAGCGGGGACGCGGCCATGAGCGCGAGCGCTACGCCGGCGGGGACCAGGGCGAACCGGGATGCACATCCGGTGGCGGCGATGATGCCTGGACTCAGCGAGAAGTTCACCGGGCCGATCACCCCGGTGAGGCCGGCGAGGACGTTCCCGAGACCGGTGACGGTCACCCCACGGTTCGTGCGCTCACTCATCGTATCTGCCTTGAGGAGACCGCCCACTGATTGGATTGATCCGAGGTCGTTGATGGCAAGCGCAAGGAAGCAGATCAGGAATGCCACAAGGACCCCGACCTCCGGCACGGCGAGCGGTGCAAGCAGGTTTCCGGGGAGCGCGAACAGCGCGGTGCCTTCCGGCGGCAGGGGAACCGCACCGAAGAGCAAGACGTAGGCCAGGGTACCGAGGATGATCGCCCAGAGCGCCAGGGTTGATCTCCATATCCCTTTCAGAACCCCGTTTGCAACAAAGAGAGTGATGGCAAATACAAGACCGAAGGAGAAAGCGTGTGTCGCCGGGACCGCACCGCCGCCGTCAATGATGAGATCGAGTATGACAGGGGCGAGGGTGAAGGCGATGAGCATGAGGACGACTGCGATCACCCGGGGTGTAAAGAGGCGCTTGAGGTACTCGAAGAGGCCAGCTGCTGCGATCCCCGCGAGGAGGAGGCCGCCGATCAGGATCGACGCATTGATCACCTCAAATCCTGCACCAAGGCTTGCGAGGATGCCGATCAGGAGCACTGTCGCCGGGCCGACCACCAGGGGGAGCCTGTGACCGAGGTAGATCTGCGCGAGCAGCACCAGAGCGGTGAGGAGGAAGAGTTTCTGGAGGTAGGGGATGGCTGGTCCCCCGTAGAGACCGGCCACCACGTTGCCGATGATGAGGGTAGCGGGTACACTCACCGCAAGCCATTGCAGGCCAAAGATGAGGAGCGATGCTGGTTCGGGTCTGTCATCGATGCCATAGCTGAATCTCATTGTAACAACTCCTGATGGAAATGTCAACCGGGATCAGGCCCGGGAAGGTATTTTGGTGTATATTGTATCTGTTTTACCCTTAATTCCGTTAACTGTTCTCATTATGATGAGAATGGACTCGGGCGGGGTGGATGGATCCGCGCCGTCGGCCGGTCGCTCATGGCGGGATCGCAAGAGCGCTCCGTAGCAGACCTTCGGGAGCGTATACGGTGAGGTCACCAGGATACGCAAATCCGGAAATCATCATGACCCAGCACCCTGTTGATCGAAGAATCGATATACCCCTCCCCGGTCTGCACATAGCATGAGGATCGTCTCTTTTACGTCTGCGAGCAGAGATCTATCCATATGGCTCGCACCGGTCATGCGACTGAAAACCCCTGTGGAACCAGCCCTGCTCTCGTCCTGCCCTGCACCACGCGATGCCAATGGAGGCAGTGAGCATGAACGCCGTCGAGGTCCAGGGCCTCTCGCGGTCCTTCGATGGCCGTGATATCTTAAGCGATGTCTCATTCACCGTTGGGCATGGTGAGATATTCGGCTATCTCGGCCCAAACGGCGCCGGGAAGACTACCACCATCCGGATCCTGCTCGGTCTGCTCTCCCCTGGTTCGGGTGAGGTCCGTGTCCTGGGTCGGGACCTCGCCGTCGATGACGATGCGCGTGCGCATGTAGGGGTGCTCTTTGAGAATAACGGTCTCTCCGACCGCATGAGCGCCTCTGCCAACCTCACCTACTACGCAGGACTCTATGGTATGGACGACCCCGAAGAGCGGATCGACGATCTCATCACGCTTGTCGGGCTTGCAGAACGACGAGATGATCTGGTTGGGACGTTCTCGACCGGCATGAAGCGGAGGCTCGGGATCGCCCGCGCCATCCTCCATCGACCGGAGGTTGTCTTCCTCGATGAACCCTCATCAGGCCTCGATCCCGGCGCGCAGAGGATGGTCCGCGATCTCATTGTCGAGCTCTCCCGGAGGGAGGAGATGACCGTCTTCTTAAACTCCCATCACCTCGACGAGGTCCAGCGGATCTGTTCTTCGGTCGCGATCCTTGCCGGGGGCAGGATCCGGGCGTTTGATTCGGTGGCAAACCTCACGAACGCCTCGGATCGCCCGACCGTGGCGATCGATCTTGCGGACCCCGGCGACCGCAACCGGGCATCTGCAGTGATTACGGCGCTACCGTTCGTCACCAGGTGCGATCACGACAGCAGTAGCGCCCTCCACTGCACACTCTCAGACCCCGGCGCAACCCCGGATCTCATCGCAGCGCTCGTCGGCGCCAATCTCCGGATCGAGGAGGTCCGGCGATCTTCACGGTCACTTGAAGAGATCTACCTCGAGCACGTCGGATCGGCAGGAGGTGGAGTATGAAGACCCTCAGCGTCATCGCCGGCCGCGAGGTACGGCTCGCCCTCCGGAACAGGAGCGTCGTCATATCCGCACTCATCTTTGCCGTATGGTTCCCGGCCATGACGGCCGCCGGGATTGCTGCGGGCGCCGGAGGTGATGTTACAGTCATTACGGGCGGAATCGCTGCGATCACCCTCCCGGTCGGGGTCTTTATGGGCTACATCTTCTGCGCTGATACCTTCCTCCGCGAAAAGCGGGATGGCACCATCGAGACGCTCCTCTGCGCTCCGGTATCGCTCCGTCGCCTCTGGGAGGGGAAGGCAGTCGGGATCACGGTGCCGGCGTACCTGACCACCCTCCTCTCGGCTGTGGTGATCGCCGTATCAGCCTCTGCTATCACGGGCATGCCGATCGCCGTCGATCCTCTGCTCATCCTCCACCTCGCATTCGTCGTCCCAGTCTGGGTCATCGCCTCGGCCGGTCTCATCGGCGCGGCGCAGCTCGCGCTCGGGATGCGAGAGAACCAGATCCTTGGGTTCTTCTTCATCTTCGGGTTCATCTTCCTCATCGTCGGGCTCCAGGGTGTTGTACCAGGTCTCTCTCTGGCGACGGAAGGCATCCTCGCAGCCGCAGGGGTAGCCCTCGTCGTCCTTGCTCGTTTCATCGCCGGGAAGGTGACGAAAGAGCGGGTCGTCCTGACGATCCCGTAAGATAGGGGGATCAGGCGCAAAACGCGCCGAAGGGCCTGTGGACTCGCTCCCGATGGGGAGGGGGATGATAGCCGGGAAACCCCGCCCGCAAGCGCGGGGTAGTTCACATTCACGACCAGGAAGAAAAACATCGTCTGCAGAGAAAGTACCGCACGTACGTGAATTCCTGCTGGAACCCGGGGTCGGGTTTGCGTTCGTGGGCAACCAGTACCGCCCACATTGCGAGGCCCTCCTCCCCGCTCTAGGGCAGCACCACGGCTGAGTACCTTTCCATGAAGCAAAGTATCCCTGCTCTCAATATGCCGGCATCCCCCCTCTCCCCGGGGCAGAGTGGCACCAGAGAAGCCAGAAGAACACCCCTGAAGATCTCTTGAATGTACTATTGACAACGAGCACCAGCGACCGGAAATGATAGGGCTCTTCGCTCACCCCGACCGCATCCCAGATGAGCGTTACGGGGGGTAGCAGAAAGGTCTCCCCTCTCCGGCCAGCCCCTGGACCGCTACGCCGGGGCACTATCTCCCCCCCGGGAGGGAGGGATGATGGTGTGGGCTGAATCGCCGACTGCGGTATCCTGAGGAGGGGGTAGTGCCATCGCCCCCACCGCCCAGTCGGGGTGGAAACAATAATATAATATACCCTGCCACGCATCTATCGAACTACAGAGTGGCGATTCTTGCAGCACGGCATCTCTGGTGGAGTGAGTTGTATGGAACAGTACCATGATGAAGAAGGCGTTTCTGAGATGACCTCGACCGCCCTCCTGATTGGGGTGACCATCCTTCTTGTGGCAATCCTGACGGCAATCTTCCTATCAGGCCTCCAACCTGATGAGATTCCGCGCGCAGCCATCTATGCGAGGAACGAGAGCGGCAAATTCGCACTCGCTCATATGGGGGGCGACCCTCTGGAGGAAGGAAACTACCGGATCTACATCGATACCGGGGGCGGGCTTGTTAACGCGACGGGTGATTTTACCAGGCCGGGAGGCGGTGTCTGGTCGGTTGGCGAGAGCATCGCCTACGATGGCACGTGGATACCGGGAAGGGTAGTCGTGACCGTGATATCAGGGAGAACCGAGATGATCCTCGCTGAGATGGGCCTTCCCGGGGGAATAGGGATACCGACACCCACCGAGACCACAACCCCGACGCCCACCGAGACCACAACCCCGACACCCACCGAGACTGCAACCCCGACACCCACGCCGACGCCGGATGAGGATGAATTCACCGAGTTTATTGTCGAGGAGAGTGTCTTTGTCTACGGGAGCAC
>FZPS01000002.1_pt9 | contig 53642 bp, 46 predicted proteins | sample 1817821 | NCBI WGS metagenome assembly FZPS01 (sample SAMEA104158645, study PRJEB21678) | metagenome | place: Germany | collected 2015-04-21 | reverse complement strand
AGGTTAAACAAAGAATTATTGATAAATTCGCTGGAAACGGGACTGGCTTCAGCTTATAAAAAAGAAAACGGCGAAACCAGAAGCGTTAAAGTAAAACTTAATCCCGAAAAAAGCCGAATTGAATTCTTTGTGTATCAAACGGTTGTGGAAGGCGAGCCCGAAGATGAAACCCAACTGTCGCTTGAAGAAGCCAAGAAAATAAAATCGGACGCCAAAGTAGGCGATATTATCGGCGAAGACGTTACACCCAAAAATCTATCGAGAATAGCCGCCCAAACGGCCAAACAGGTCATTATGCAAAGAATAAACGAGGCTGTAAGGGAACAGATAGCCGCTGAAATGAACGAGAAGGAAGGCGAGCTTGTATCCGCGATTATTCGCAGAATAGAAAACAATGTTGTCTATGTGGAAATTATGGGTTCGCAAATGGAAGGCGTTATGGCAAAAAATGACCAGATATATGGTGAAAAATACGAAGTAAACGACCGCATTAAAGTTTTCATCAAAAGAGTCAAAGATACCTTAAGAGGCACTCAAGTGGTTGTTTCAAGAAGTTGCGCCGGTTTTGTAAAGAAATTATTTGAGCTTGAAGTGCCCGAAATCCGCTCTGGGCTTGTAAAAATTAAAAACGCAGTCAGAGAAGCCGGCAACCGCACCAAGATAGCGGTATATTCCGAAGATCCCAACCTTGACGCGCTGGCTGCCTGCGTAGGACAAAAAGGCGTCAGAGTTAACGCTATCGTTTCGGAATTGAACGGCGAAAAAGTAGATATCATACTCTATACGCCCAATCTTGCCGATTATATAGCAAGAGCTCTAAGTCCCGCCAAGCCCATAATGGTTAAGTTAAGCGAAGACTTAAAGCATGCCGATGTAATAGTCAACGATGACAAACTTTCGCTGGCGATAGGAAAGAACGGAATGAACGCAAAGCTTGCGGCGCGTTTAACGGGAGTAAAAATAGACATTAAGACTTTGTCCAGCGAAACCGAAGACATAAATGGCGAATTTGAAGAGGAAGAGGGAGAAGTTGAAGAGCAAGAAGAATAATTTACCGCTTAGAATGTGTATTGTATGTCGGCAAATGAAGCTCAAATCGGAGCTTGTTCGAGTAGTAAAGACAAAAGACAACGCCTTATCGCTTAATCCCAAGGCGCAAGGCAGAGGAGCTTATGTTTGCTTGAGCGGCGAGTGCATGAATAAATGCATAAACAAAAAATTATTGAATAAAGCTTTCAAAATGAATATACCCGATAATGTGTACAACGAGCTTGGCGAGGAATATGCGGGATATAAACAATAAGCTGAAAAGTTACGCGGGTTTTGCCATTAAATGCGGAAAAGCCGTGTACGGAGTGGATAACATACTTAAATATGGCGCGGAATTTGTTTTGGTCGATACTGAATTGGGGCAGGCAAGCAAACGCAAACTTTATAACTACCTGCGCAAAAACGGTATCGAACACTATGAAACAAACTTAAATAAGATAATCAATTTAGACAGATGCAAGGCATTCGGAATAAAAGAAAAAAACCTTGCCAACGCGATTAAAAATGTAGTAAAGGAGAGCTAAGGAATGAATGGAAAAGGGAATGTGAAAAAGGACAAGGCAACCGAAATTATTGCGGCTATCAAAGACTATGAAAATAAAGTCATTAGCTCTTTTTTGGACAGAATAAAAGAAAAATTCCTTAAACTTGAAAAAATGAAGGATGAGCTTGCCGCGCGCAAAGAGGTTTTACAAAGGATTGCCGAAGAAAAAATACTTAATGAAATCAAATCTTCTCAAAAAGAAGAGATGCAAGACTCAACCGCTGAAGAGCTTGTTGCGCCTAAAACAGAAATTAAAGCTGAAAGAGAAGAGACAGATACCCATATCGCTAATGAAGAAGCTGTCCAAATTGACGAAAAGGCGGCAGTTATTGATGAAAACAGCAAAATAATACCTTTCATTAAAGATGAAGGCGCCGCTTCCGCGGTAAGAAAAGTTGAGCCGATAAGAACTGTCAAACCTGTCGCCGAAAAGAAAGACGATTCTTCTTTTACCGAAACATCGACTACGGCAAGTCATAAGAAAAAGGGCGCATCTGAAAAAATTAAAGGCAGCAAATTGGACAAAAGAAATCTCAATAAAAAGGCAAAAATAAAAAAAGGATATGAGCAAGACAGTTCTTCGGTGGTTTATGATGAAAGCGGCGAGATACGAAAAATAAGAACAAGAAAATCCAATGCGGACAAGAAAAAGAGTTTCAAGCCCGCCCCCATGGTCATTGAAAAAGCGGTTATCAATACCGAAAACATTACTATAAAATTGTTAAGCGAAAAGATAGGCAAAACCGCGGTGGAAATCATTAAGAAATTATTGGATTTGGGCATATTCAAAACAATTAACGACACCATAGATTTTGATACCGCCGAGCTTATTGCCGCCGAATTCGGCATTACTTTAGAAAAGCAAATAGAACAAACCAGCGAAGAGAAACTTTTTGCAATCATTGAAGATGAAGCCGACGACAATAAAGCCGATTTGGTGACCCGTCCTCCCATTGTTACGGTAATGGGGCACGTTGACCACGGCAAAACTTCCATACTTGACTATATCCGAAAATCCAATGTGGCCGCCGGCGAAGCAGGCGGAATTACGCAGCACATTGGAGCGTATACCATAAAAGCAAATGGTCAGCCCATAACTTTTATAGACACCCCCGGGCATGAAGCGTTTACGGCCATGCGCTCAAGAGGGGCCAATATAACCGATATCGCAGTAATAGTTGTGGCTGGCGATGACGGCGTAATGCCGCAAACCGTGGAAGCGATTAATCACGCCAAAGCTGCGGGCGTATCGATAGTGGTTGCCATAAACAAAATGGACAAACCGCAATCCAACGCCGACAGAGTGCTTCAACAGCTTGCCGAACACGATGTGCTTGTTGAAGAATGGGGGGGAGAAGTGCCTGCGGTAAAAGTAAGCGCTTTAACGGGAGAAGGCATTCCCGAGCTGCTTGAAAATATACTTGCCGTGGCTGAATTGCTTGAATTAAAAGCCAATCCCAAACGCGCCGCCAAAGGTATCATTATAGAATCCAAACTTGATAAAGGCAAAGGACCGGTAGCGACAATACTTGTGCAAAACGGCACCCTTAAAGTCGCTGATTTCATAGTGGCGGGAACATCCATAGGCAAAATCAGAGCTATGTTCGACGACAGAGGACAAAGTGTGACCAAGGCCACTCCAAGCATGCCTGTGTCAATTCTCGGCCTTCAAAGCGTGCCCAACGCAGGAGACCAAATAGTCGTTGTCAACGACGAAAAACTATCCAAACAAGTGGCGGAGGAAAGAAAGAACAGAGAAAAAATTGAAAAGCTTAAAGTCAAAAAAGTTACGCTGGAAGATGTGTTTAACAAGATTGAGGAAGGTAAATTTATCGACTTGAATTTGATAATAAAAGCCGATGTGCAAGGCTCCATGGAAGCTCTTAAGGAGTCGCTCGTTAAACTGTCGAATGACGAAGTCAAAGTCAATATCGTACACAGCGGAGTAGGCGCCATAAACGAATCGGACATAATGCTGGCTGATACCTCGAAGGCAATTATAATTGGTTTCAATATACGCCCCGACGCCAACGCAAGGACTCTTGCCGAAAAAAGCGGAGTGGAAATAAAGCTGTATCGTATAATTTATGAGGCCATTGAGGACATAACCAAAGCCATAAAAGGCATGCTTACACCCACCTATAAAGAAACTTATCTCGGCAGAGCTGAAGTGCGCGCCATATATCGAATTTCGGGCGTAGGCACTGTGTCGGGCTGCATGGTTAAAGATGGAAAGATTACAAGAAACGCCAAGGTAAGGTTAATCAGAGACAATAAGGAAATATTTAATAGCGAAATAGCTTCACTTAAACGGTTTAAGGATGATGTTAAGGAAGTGGCGGCTGGATTTGAGTGCGGCATAGGCATAGCAAGATACAACGACGTGAAAGAAGGCGATATCATTGAGGCGTATATCATGGAAGAGGAGGAAAAATAATGCCGAAGATTGAAAGGATTGAAAATGAGATAAAAAAAGAATTAAACAATCTCATTGCCTATGAATTGAAAGATCCCCGATTAAACGCCATGATAAGCGTTACAAGAGTAGATACCGCCAAAGAGCTTAAATACGCTAAGGTATTCATAAGCGTATTTAATAATGCTTCTTCTCCCAAAGAGATATTGAAAGCCTTGAATAACGCCTCTTCATTTTTAAGGAACGAGCTTTTTAAGCGTCTGAAAATCAGAGAGGTGCCCGAGCTTCATTTTGTGTATGACGACAGTATAGAATACAGTTTCAAAATTAATAATATACTCAAAGAGATTGGCGTCAAGGAGGATTAATGTACGACAGATTAATTGAAGAATTAAACGCCGCCGCCGACATCGCTGTTTTTGTTCATATCAATCCCGACGGCGACAGCGTAGGTTCATCGCTTGCGTTATATAATTTTCTGAAAAAAAAGAATAAGACCGTTCATTTATATTCTCCTAACGCTGACGGGAGCATTCCCGCAAAGTTTTCTTATCTCAAAAATTACAATGCGTATAATGCCGAAAGATTGACGGATAAGCAATATGATTGCGCCGTGGCGCTTGATTGCGGCGACGCTTCAAGACTGAGCGAAGATAATTTCAAAATATTCAAAAAGGCCAAGACTAAAATAGTAATAGACCATCATGAATCGCATGAGAATTTTGCTTCTATTACCGTGTGCGAGCCTCAAGCCTCGTCTACCACTCAGATATTATACAAAATCTTGAAAGAGTTTGATAAAAGCGCCATTGATAAAGATATAGCTTTAGCTCTGTATACTGGTCTGGTTACCGATTCGGGCAGCTTTTCGTACAGCAGCACATCACCCGAAACCCATATAGTCGCAAGCGAATTATTGGCGTATGGCATAGACGCGGGCTTTGTCTCTCGCAAAGTAATGAAAGATACGCCCTATGCTCTGTTTAACCTGAAAAATAGGGCGCTTTCCAAAACAAAATTTTATGAAAACAACAATATAGCCGTAATCAATTTCAAAAACGATGACTTCCTGGCCACCGAAACCACTGAAGCGGATACCGAGGGGATAATTAATAATATACTCGACATTGACACTGTGGAAATTGCTATCTCTATCGCAGAAATAAACGATAAAGCTTTTAAGGTAAGTTTTCGCACCAAAGGCAAAGTAAGCGCGGTAGAGCTTGCCAAAATCTTCGGAGGGGGCGGACACGCCATGGCGGCAGGATGTAGAATATACGGCTATTACGACGATATTTACAACAAGCTAATAACTACCGCTACGGAGATGTTAAAACATGCTTAACGGCTTTATAAATTTATATAAAGAAAAAGGAATAACATCAAACAAAGCGGTTAGTATTCTAAAATATTACTTAAAACAGAATAATATTCAAACAAAAATCGGCCATTTTGGAACGCTTGACCCCTTGGCGGAAGGCGTATTGCCCATTGCTTTGGGAAGAGCCACAAGGCTTTTTGATTATTTTTTGGATAAAACGAAAGAATATTACGCGGTTGTTGAGTTCGGAATACAGACCGATACTTTGGATATGGGCGGCAGTGTGGTAAAACGCGAAGATGTCGTTATTACGCAAAATCAGATTTTGCAAGTTGTAGACCAATTCAAAGGAGAAATAGAACAAATTCCGCCCCATTTCAGCGCAAAATTCGTTAACGGCAAAAGAGCGTATGAATTGGCTAGAAAAGGCTTGTCCTTTGAATTAAAACCGAAAAAAATAATGATATACGATATTAGTTTAGTGAAAGAAGAGGGATATAATAAATTTGGCTTTAATATCGTATGCGGCGGCGGAGCGTATATAAGGGCTTTGGCGAGGGACATAGCGCAAAGATTGAATACCGTAGGCATGCTTGCGTCATTGACGCGGAAAGCGAGCGGCGAGTTTACTGTAGACAGCAGCGTAAAAATTGAAGAGCTGTCAAAAAATCCTTTGCAATACATATTGCCGATGGAAAAAGTAGTTGAATCATATCCGCAAATAATTGTTAAAGAAAGCGAAAAGACTGATTTGTTGAACGGCAAGGTTTTATTGTTTAATGAGCTTCCTCATGGCTATTTCGCCTTAAAAACATATGAAGACAATAAATTGTTCGGAATGGGAATAAACGACAATGGGAGGCTTAAGGTTAAGACATGGCTAATATAAATTCGTCAACGGCGCTTTCTTTGGGTTTTTTTGACAGCATACATAGAGGCCACCGCTATCTTTTGCAAGTCGGCAAGAAAATCGCTTCCTATTATAACGCCGAATTTACCGTAATGACTTTTGACGATAATTTTAACACGGCGCTGGGCAGAGAGGAAAAGGAAGTTTATTTATTGTCAGAAAGGCTGGAAATCCTTAAATCCTTGGGATATGATAAGATTGTTGTATTTGAGAGCTCAACCGATTTCTTAAACATGGACGCGGAAAAGTTTTTGCGATATTTGTTGACATATAATCCGATAGCTATCATTGCAGGGAACGATTATACCTTCGGCAAAGGCGGCAAAGGCGATATTGGTTTGTTGAAAAGCTTTATGAAAGAACACAATGTGAATGTTGCCGAAGTGGATTTGCTTAACTATTATAACAGCAAGATATCTACCTCAAGAATTAAGCGTTTTTTGCTTAAAGGCGAGATAGCCAAGGCCAATAAATTATTGGGGGACAGGTATTTTGTATCCGGAACGGTTACAAAAGGCAAAGGGCTGGGGAATAAGCTGGGCATACCCACCGCGAATATTGTCGCGCCAAAGCTTAAATTCCTTCCTAAAGACGGAGTATATAAGACATCCGTTCAAGTTGACGGGAAAACATATGACTCCATAACAAATGTGGGAACGCATCCCACATTCAATGATCATAGCTTTAATTTGGAAACCTTTATTTTGAATTACGACGGCAATTTGTATAACAAGAAAATCAAGATAAGTTTTATTGACAGATTGCGCGATGTAATTAAATTTAACAGCGTCGACGAATTGGTTAAGCAAATCAATTCCGATATAGTTAAGGCGTATCAAACATAATCAAATTGGAGGATATATGGCTAAATTCGGGCCTGCGGGAAATTCCTCGAGTTTTTATGAGCAGGGATATACATCTACCATTCAAGCCGCGAAGTGGTGCAAGGAGCTTGGTCTGGACTTGTTTGAATATTCATTTGGCAGAGGCATAAACATATCTGATAAAACCGCAAAAGCCATTGGCGAAGAATTTACTTTGCAAGGCGTGGAACTTTCCGTTCACGCTCCTTATTATATTAATTTCGCAAATACCGACGATACGCTTATCAATAAATCCATAATGTACGTAACAAAAAGCATAGAGAAAGCTAAGCTTATGAACGCCGAAAGGGTGGTATTTCATACCGCTTCGGTGGGAAAGGCGGAAAGAAGCCAAGCTGTTGAAATTACCAAAAATAACCTCAAAAAGCTTATTGACGCTATTGAAGAGAAGCAATTAAAGAATTTCATATTATGTCCTGAAACTATGGGCAAAATCGGACAGATAGGCACTGTGGACGAAATAATTGATTTTTGCAATCTTGCCGATTATTTTTATCCGTGCGTGGATTTTGGACACATAAACGCCAGAGAACAAGGTTATTTCAAATCCGTAAAAGAATACGATCAAGTAATATCCAAATTACTTGACCATCTGCCAGGGCATAAAGTCAAGTATATGCAAATACATTTCAGCAAGATAGAATACGGCCCGAAAGGCGAGATACGTCATCTTACGTTCAAAGATAAAAAATACGGTCCGGAATTTCCTCCTCTTGCCGAAGTAATAATCAAAAAAGCCTTGCAACCTCATATAATATGCGAATCGGACAATACGCAGGCCGAAGACGCATTGGAAATGAAAAAGATTTATTATAAAATGTTGGCAAAATGAGACTACACGGCATATAAATAATATGTGTCAACGGCTGTTTTTGTTAAAATAAAACAAAATAGAAAAAAAATTATTGCTTGCGTAATAATTTTAACGATTGCGCTCAGCGTTTTTTTATATTATCGAAAGGTTACCGTCCCTTATATTGTCAAGCTGTCCGACGAATCCATAAAAGCCGAAGCCATAAACACTATAAATAAATCCAATGAAAAAATACAGAGGCTTAACGCCTTCTACGGCAGTCTTTTTGAATTTGTTAAAAACAATGACGGGGATATTGTTTTAATTAGAAGCAATACCACTTTAATAAACCAAATAAATATGTACGCTTCTACCGTTATACAAAATTTTCTAAATGAAATCGTAAACAAAGACATTAAGATTCATTCGGGCGATTTTCTGGGAAGCGTGCTGTTCGCGGGCAAAGGCAGGGAAATAGATATAAGGGTTGTGTCAATAGGCAAATGCGATACAATATTTAATTCAAAAATATACGCTATGGGCATTAATCATGCCTTGCACAGATTAACAATAGACGTAAATATTTCCATAGATGTTATTATTCCTCGCCAAAGCCGCAACACAGTTGAGGTGATGTATGAAATCCTTATGGGAGAAAATGTCATTATAGGGAAAGTTCCCACCACATACCTTTCGGGGGAGAATTTTGACACCGATTATATTGATTTAATTCCTTAATGATGTATGGGGCATATCATTTGCAAAATGGCAATAATGATGGTATACTATTTTCTATAAATTTTCGGGAGTTTACGTGTTTATGCAAGAAAAAATTAAAGAGATTTTGACTAAAGCGAAGCAAAGAATATTAGACGCCGACAGCATGCAGCTGATAAATGAAATACGAGTAAGGTTTTTGGGCAAAAACGGAGAAATAACCGCTCTGCTTAAATCCCTAAAAGACGCGCCTGCCGACCAAAGACCGAAGTTGGGCAAATTAATAAACGATTTGCGCGGCGAAGTGGAAACTATTCTTATCGAGCATGAAAAAAACATAGCCGAGCGCGAAAAACAGAAAAAGCTTAAGGAAGAGCGTATAGACATTACTTTATCAAAGAACAACAGAAAAATAGGCGCGCTTCATCCATTGAATAAAGTAATAAGAGACATATGCGACATTTTCATTGGCTTGGGTTTTGAAGTAAAAGACGGACCCGAGGTTGAACTGGATTATTATAATTTTGAAGGCTTAAACATACCCGCCGACCATCCCGCAAGAGACGAGCAAGATACTTTCTATATTAACGACAATATTTTGTTGAGAACACAAACATCCGCCGTTCAGGTGAGAACTATGGAGGAGCAGAAACCTCCCATCAGGATTGTTTGTCCGGGCAAGGTGTATCGTCCCGACGACGACGCTTCTCATTCTCCAATGTTTCATCAAATTGAAGGATTGGTGGTGGATGAGAATATTACCTTATGCGATTTGCAAGGCTTGCTTGACGCTTTTGCTCAAGAATTCTTTAGTTCCGTTACAAAAACAAGACTTAGGCCGTCATTTTTCCCTTTTACGGAGCCAAGCGTGGAAGTGGATTTAAGCTGCGTCATGTGCGGCGGCAAAGGCTGCAGTTTGTGCAAAGGAACGGGTTGGATAGAATTGCTTGGAGCAGGGGTGGTAAACCCCAGAGTGCTTGAGTATTCGGGTATAGATTCAAAAAAATATTCGGGACTTGCTTTCGGATTGGGGGTGGAAAGAGCCGCCATGATTAAATACGGCATTCCGGACATTCGTTTGTTTTTTGAAAACGATATCAGATTTTTGAAACAATACAGGTAGGAGGAGTATATGAAGGCGCCCATAAGCTGGTTAAAAGACTTTGTAGATATAGAAATAAGCCCCCAAGAACTTGCCGATAAGCTGGTTTCATGCGGCTTTGAAATAGAAGAAATAATTTATCAAAAAGATAAAATCAAGAATGTGGTTACGGGTAAGATTATAAATATCAACAAACACCCTAACGCCGATAAGTTGTTAATTTGTGAGATAGACACCGCAAAAGAAAAGATTACCGTAATAACCGCCGCTCAAAATGTGAAAGTAGGCGATATCGTGCCCGTCGCGCTTGACGGAGCTCAGCTTGCCAACGGCAAAAAAATAAAAGCGGGCGAGCTTAGAGGAATACTTTCGCAAGGTATGATGTGTTCGGGCGAGGATTTGGATTTAACTGAAAATGATTATGCGGGAGCCGGAGTATATGGCATACTTATTTTGCATAAAGACACTCCCTTAGGCGCCGATATCAATGATATTATCGGTAACGACGATGTGATTCTGGATATTTCGGTAACCACCAATAGGCAAGACTGCAACAGCATTATCGGCATAGCCAGAGAAATTGCCGCCGTTACGGATAAAAAGTTTATCGCTCCTGATTTGTCTTTTAATAAAGTGGCTGAAAGCGTTTGCGATAAATTAAGCGTAGAGGTCGCCGATTATAATTTATGCCATAGATATATGGCGATGGGAATTAAGGACGTAATAATTGAACAGTCGCCCCAAATTATAAAAAAGAGATTAAAGGCAGTGGGCATAAGGCCCATAAATAACATTGTTGACGTAACCAATTATGTATTAATTGAAACGGGACAGCCTCTCCACGCTTTTGATTTCGATTTGCTTGAAGGGGGCAAGATAATAGTCAGGACAGCTGAACAAGGCGAAAAGATAACCGCGCTTGACGGTAAAGAATACGCTTTGGATAAAGACAATTTACTTATTTGCGACATTAATAAACCCGTAGCCGTAGCCGGAATCATGGGCGGGGAATTTTCTTCAGTTAATCAAAAGACTAAAACGATCGCCCTTGAATCGGCTAATTTCGCACGCGACAGCGTAAGGCGCACCTCAAGAAAGCTCAACTTGCGTTCGGATTCTTCTCAGCGCTTTGAAAAGGGCGTGGATTTTTATTCTCAAGAGCTGGGGCTTTATCGGGCTTTGTCCATAATAGACAAATATGGCTGGGGAAAAATTATGGACGGCGTAATAGATAAAAAACAAGCTGAAATTTCCAATAAGGAAATTGTTTGCGATTATTCAGAAATTAATAAAGTGCTTGGCATAAGCGTCGATAAAGACATTATTGTTGATATATTAAGAAAATTGAATTTTTCGATCAATCTTGACGGGAATAAGCTAACCGTTACCATTCCGCTTTATCGCATTGACGTTGACGGGATAAACGACCTTGCCGAAGAGGTAATAAGAATATACGGCTACAAGCATCTTGTTCCTACATTGCTTATCGATACGCAAATGGTCAGAGGCGGCAAATCCGCCGCTCAAAAGCTTACCGATAAGATAAAAGCCGCTTTGATAGCTCACGGCTTTTATGAAACCATAAGTTATTCTTTTATTTCGCCCAAAGCGTTTGATGCTTTGAGATTGCCCAATGACCACGCTTTAAGAAAAACAATAAAGCTGAGAAATCCGCTGGGCGAAGATTACAGCGTTATGCGCACCACTCTTTGTTACAGCATGATTAAGACAATGGCGTCCAATATCACAAGGGGAAATAAGCAAGCAAGATTCTTTGAATTTGCAAAAACTTATTTGCCTGACAGTTTGCCGCTTAGCGGACTTCCTGTAGAGGAATATTATTTATGCACCGGCGTTTATGGCGACAATGAGGATTTTTATACCCTAAAAAACGTTTGGGAAGATATCTTCGATACGCTGGGTATCGAAAGGGATTATGCGCTTTCAGACATAAGCTATCTTCATCCCGGCAGAGGCGCGGCAATACTTGGAAAAAACGGCGAAAAGATTGGATATATAGGCGAGGTGTTGCCCGATGTTTGCAAGGAATTTGATATCGATAAACGCCTATATGTTGCTGAGATTTCGCATAAATATTTAATTGATAACGCCAAAGTCGTTTACGGCTATAAGCCTATATCAAGGTATCAAGGCTGTGAAAGGGATTTGGCGCTTTTAATGCCCAAAGAAACCCCCGTAAAAGATGTTTTGAACATAATAAGAGCTAACGGTACCGATTTGTTGGAAGATTGCGAAGTGTTTGACGTGTACGAAGGCAGCCGCATTCCCACAGGCTTAAAAAGCGTTGCCGTTAATCTGTCTTTCAGGCATTTAAGCCGCACCTTAACCGATGAGGAGATTAACCTTGTAATAGATAATATTCTAAAAGGATTGGCGGCCATAAATGCGCATCTCAGACAAGCTTGAGCTACTGGCTCCCGCAGGCGACAAAGAAGCTTTGGAGCAAGCGGTTTATAACGGCGCGGACGCGGTATATTTTGGCTATAAGACTTTGAACGCAAGAGCTTCCGCCCCGAATTTTGACGATTTGACAAAGGCGGTAAGCTTTTGTCATTTATTTAATGTAAAAACTTATCTTACCCTAAATATTGCCATTAAAGACAATGAATTAGAAGAAGCCGAAGAAATTATTCTTGAAGCGGACAAAGCCGGAACAGACGCTTTTATTATCGCCGATTTGTCCCTTTTGCCGCTGATTAAAAAGCTTGCTCCATGCGCTCAGGTACACGCAAGCACTCAAATGGGTATTCATAACCGTTACGGCGCCATGCTTATGGAAAAAATGGGATTTGACCGTATTATTTTATCGCGTGAAACAACGTTGGACGATATAAAAGATATACGCGAACATATCGATATACCCATAGAAGTTTTTGCGCACGGCGCCATATGCGTCAGCTTTTCGGGGAGCTGTCTTTTATCCTCAATAACTACGGGCAAAAGCGGAAACAGGGGCAGATGCTTGCAATTGTGCCGCAAAGAGTATCAAGCCTATTTTGATGGTAAAAAAAGCGGTCAAGGATATTTGCTGTCCGCAAAAGACTTATGTCTTATCAATAATCTTGAAGACCTCAAAAAAGCAGGAGTCAACGCCATAAAAATTGAAGGCAGGCTTAAACGCCCTGAATATGTCGCTAATTGCGTGCGGGAATATAGAAAAGCGATTGACTTTGGCGGTTTAAATGATTTGTCCACGCTCAAAAAGCTATTCAACCGCGGTGACTTCACGCAAGGGTACCTTTATGAAGGAAATAAGGCAAAAATAATTTATCCATTTACGCCCGGGCACATAGGGGTAAGAATCGGCAAAGTTGATAAATTGGAAGGCGATTTTATAATAATCCATACGCATAGACCTATAAATCAAGACGACGGGTTTAAGATTTTAAGGAATAAAAGGGAAGTGGGCGGTTTTATCGGCAAAGGAGCTAAATTTGTCAAAGCTGAAAACAAATTATATATCTATCGCTTAAAAAATACCATGGGCGCAAAAGCCGACGATGATATTGCGCTTACAAATGACGCCGATTTGAATAATCAGTCGGAGGCCCGTCAAAAGAAGCTGGACGTTAAAATGGATGTTAAGCTTATGGCGAATCAAAAAACTGAATTGAAGGCCGCCTGCGGCGCCCATACCGTTACAGTATGCGGCGATATGCCGCAAAAAGCCATTACCAGCCCTTTAAGCCATAATCAGATTAAAAACCAATTGCAAAAAACAGGCGGTACGATATTTACCGTCGAAGAAATTAATATAGATACCGACAACAATTCCTTTTTGCCGTTGTCAAAGTTAAATGAGTTGAAAAGAAAGGCAATAAGCGAGCTTGAAAATCAAATATTAAGCGCTTATATAAGAAAGCCGTCAAGGCCGTATAGCGAAGAGTTATTTATTAATTACAAAAAATCTCTATATAAAGATGCCATAAAGTCTTTTAACAGCATAAAAACAAACGCCGATACGGGAGAAGGCGATAAAAGAATCTTTATTGAAATTAAAGACATAAGGCAGTTGACAAAATTCTTGCAGGACAAAATAAAAAACATTGTATATGCTCCCGATAATTATAATAAAAAAGATTGTATTGATTTTTATAATTTTGCAGAGCGCGAAGGGAACAACGTTTTTATAAAGTTGCCCGTTTTTGTGCCAAGCAGAGCAGTTGACATATTAAAAGATATATGTATTACATTTGATGGTATAATTTGTAATAATTATTACGGAATTATGCTTTCTCTGGAATACAACAAACTGTTTATCCCGTTATATAACCTCAATATAACAAACACTCAAAACCCCTTATTGAAATATTGTTATGATTATATGGCTTCTATGGAGCTTAATTTGCGTGAAACCGAGAATGTAAGGGGTATGGTTTATGCCTACGGACATTTACCGTTAATGTATCTTGTTCATTGCCCACTCAAAACATTGGGCCGGAATTGCTCTGATTGTGGCAGTAATCTTGTTTTTAGAGACAAAAGAGGGTATTATATTATTAATAAAGTATGCGTTAATTCAAGCGATTGTCTGCATATTATGAAGAATGGCATAGTTACTGATGTCGGAAGTCGATTGGCGCAAGATAAATCAATTTATATCGACCTTACCGAAAAAGAAGAAAAGGACATACGCGAAAATATTGTAAAAGATTATATCAATAACAGCCGAACGCCGCAAGGCGTGTATACGCTGAATCATTTGAAAAGAGGGGTTAAATAAGCCAAAATACCGTTAATGTATGGAGAATTATGAATACAAAATCACGAAAGATACTTGAGTTTGATAAGGTATTGTCAAAAATTGCTTTATTCTGCGTTACGGAAAAGGCAAAACAAATTATTTTGGAATTGTCTCCTTTTCATGAAAAGGGATACATTGAAGAATTATTGAATCAGGTAGACGAGGCCGACAAAATACTTTATTTCCATTCCTTATCACCGTCATTCAGCGTGGACAATATCGAGCGCTCGTTGGATAAGGCGGCGGTAATGTCAGTGCTTTCCATGGAGGAATTGCTGAAAATATCCAAGGCCTTAAGAATTTCAAGAAATTTGCATACGCTTATAACAAAAATAAATGATGATGAAATAAAATTGCTTAAGGAGCTGGCTTCCGGTATCTTTATTAATAAATCCCTGGAAGAAGAAATAGAAAGAGCCATATTGTCCGAAACCGAAATGAGCGACAACGCCTCAAATGAATTAAGGGTTATTCGCAATAAGATAAGAAAAGTTTCGGAGACCATAAAAGCAAAGCTTTATAATTTCGCCAATTCTCCGTCTTATGCCAAATATTTACAGGATAATATAGTAACCGTAAGGAATGACAGATATGTGCTTCCCGTAAAATCCGAACATAAAGGCGCCATACCTGGTCTTATTCATGACCAAAGCTCATCGGGCGCCACCATTTATGTGGAGCCTATGGCGATTGTTGAATTAAATAACGAGCTTAAGAGCTTAATGATTGAGGAAAGCAAAGAAATTGAAAGAATTTTGAAGGAGTTTACCTTAAAAGTATCAAATGACGTAGATAAAATTAGGGGTTCATTTGAGATTATAATCCAACTTGACGCTATTTTCGCCAAAGCCATATACGCCAATCATACTAAAGCGGTAAAGCCGAATATTAACGATAAAGCTTATATAGATATTAAAAGCGGCAGGCATCCTTTGATAGACAAGGATAAGGTTGTGCCCAACAGTATTCATGTCGGCAAGGATTTTGACATGCTTTTTGTTACCGGTCCAAACACGGGAGGCAAAACCGTAACTCTTAAACTTGTGGGACTGTGCGTCTTGATGGCTTTAAGCGGTTTATATGTGCCTGCAAATGAGGCGGATATAGGGATATTTGACAATATTTTCTGCGACATTGGCGACGAACAGAGCATAGAACAGAATTTGTCCACGTTTTCTTCCCATATAAACAACATTAAGCATATTATTGACGCTCTTACGCCAAGTTCTCTTGTGTTGCTTGATGAATTGGGAGCGGGCACCGATCCCGCCGAAGGCGCGAGCTTGGCTTTAAGCATTGCCGACTATATCAAAAACAGCAAAGCCAAAGCGATAATTACCACTCATTATAATGAGCTAAAAGAATACGCCATGGTTAATGAAGGCATGCAAAACGCCTCAATGGAATTCAATCCCGAAACCTATTCTCCCACTTATAAATTAACCATAGGAGTTCCGGGAGCGTCCAACGCTTTATTGATCGCCCAAAAGCTGGGGCTAAAACAGGAAATTATTGAAAGCGCCAAGAAGGGCATAAAGGCCAAAGATATTGAATTTGAAAAGGTTTTGGCTCAATTAAACGCGGCAAAAAGAGAGGCCGAAGATAAAGCCTTAATTGCCGAAGAATTAAAAAAGCAAGCGCAATCGCTCAAGAAAGAGGCTGAAATCGAAAGGGAAAGGCTGCGCGTTCAAAGAGAGCGTCTTAATCTTTCGGTGCGAAAAGAGACAAAAAGATTGGTCGAAAAATCCATGGAAGAAGCAAACGAGATTATCGCGGCGCTTAAGGAAATATTGGATAACCCCAGCGAACAGAACTTGTTTAAGGCGTATGAATTGAGAAAAAAACTTGGTAAATTCATCATTAATGATGAGAACGAATATGAGATCGTGTCCCAAACAATTGAAGGTGAAATAAAAGTGGGGGATATAGTATTGGTGAAATCGCTTAATGCCCAAGGCGAAGTAAGGGCGATAAATCCAATTAAGAATGAAGCGCATGTGCTTATAGGCTCAATGTCGTCGGTAATTAAACTTGACAATTTGGTTAAAGTTAAGAGTCCCAAGCGGAACAAGCCTAAGCCGCAAAAAACCGATATTCAATTAAGGAACGAAACGGTAAGTCCTGAGATTAACATTATTGGCATGACTACCGACGAAGTGGACATAACGCTTGAAAATTTTTTGGAAAGCGCTTATTCAGGCGGATTGAAAGAAATAAGAATTATACACGGCATCGGAGAGGGGAAACTGCGCAAAGCGGTTCAACGCTATTTGTCCAAACATAAAATTGTGGAATCTTATCGCGACGGGAAATACGGCGAAGGCGGCAGGGGGGTTACCGTTGTATCCATTAAATGATTATACCATTGTCTTGCCCTGCAAAAGCCACATGAAATTATTCGGGCTTATGCGGGCTTTGGCGCCTATGCTTAAAATTTTCAGCTTAATGGCGATTATTGCGGGCATTTTTAATCATTATTGGTTTATCGCCGCCGCTTTATTGTTTTTGGTTTCGGTTGCAATTAATTATATAAAATGGTACCTTGTTTATAATTATGTTTATGTCCTGAAAGACGGAACACTAACAATAAAAAAGTCATATACTTATATCAAGCATAGATACTTGTTGAGGGTAAAAATCAAGGATATAACTTGTTGCCAATTGATAAACGAAGACAAGCTTCAAGAAGAAACGCGCGCGCAAAAGCTGTATTGCCTCAACGAAAAATACGATGTATACATAAAAATCGAAGCAAATAAACAAATGTATATTTTGCTTGCCGACAATTATTTTTATTCCTTATTGCAGAAGGAGGCAAAATGATATTCTTTGATAATGCAAGCACCACCCGAACGGACGAAAGCTGTCATGACATAATAAAAAAGTACTGTTTTGAGAATTTTTACAATCCTTCCGCCCCTTATCACAACGCGATTAGCGTAAAAAACGATATAAAAGAAGCAAGGGAAAAAATACTTAGAGCATTAAACGGAGAAGACGGAAGACTTGTCTTTACTTCCAGCGGCACCGAGAGCGATAATATGGCCTTGTTCGGTGCGCCTAAGCGAAAATATTCCCGAATAGTTATATCCGCTTCCGAACATCCCGCCATTATGAACACCGCCATGGAACTGTCTCAGCGCGGTTATGAGGTAGTTGCCGCCGAAGTGGACGAATGCGGACGGGTAATACCCGAAAAATTTTTTAATTTGATCACTAACGATACCTCTTTGATTTCAATAATGCATGTAAACAATGAAACGGGCGGCATAAACGATATAAGAAAGCTGTGCCACATTGCCAAAAGCATAAAAAAGGATATACTTTTTCACAGCGACGGCGTTCAAGCTTTCGGCAAAATACCCGTTGATGTCAAAGAATTGGGCGTTGACTTCTATTCAATCAGTTCGCATAAAATAAACGCTCCAAAAGGCTGCGGCGCTCTTTATATTAAAAGAGGGGTCAGCGTTCAGCCCATAATCTTTGGAGGGGGGCAGGAAATGAACCTGCGCTCATCTACCGAAAATATAGCCGCAATCATAAGCTTCGCCCATATGGCGATGCGGAAAACTCAAAACCTGTACGACAACCTGAATCAAATTGCCGCGTTAAAAAAGCATTTATACGATAATTTGCCTTATGACGAAAGAGTGATTAAAATATCGGACGAAAACTGTTCGCCGTATATAATCAGATTGGCTCTGAAGGATGTAAAAGGAGAGGTTATGCTTCATGCGCTCGAAAAACACGGGATTATGATAGGCACAGGAAGCGCTTGCAGTTCTTCAAAACCGATAAAAAGCTGGAAAACCGCTTTCTTGCCTCAAGAATACAAAAATGGCCTGTTGAGAATCAGTTTTTGCACAGACAATACGATAGAACAAATAGATTATTTCATAAAACGCCTTAATTTAGAATACTCTGAATTGATAAAATATGCAAGAGGATAAAAAATGGAAAGAACAATACTTGTCAGGATAGGTGAAATTTTTCTTAAAGGCAACAACAGAAGATATTTTGAAAATATTCTTAAGCAGAATATTTCAGAAAATTTGCAAGGCATAGATTGCTCCATTGTCTATGAACGCAATCGTATCATCATAGAAAATTTCATGCCGTCGAACGAGCGTAGAATAACGGACAAGCTTTCAAAAGTATTCGGCATTCATAGCATCAGTCCTGCCATGAAGACCAAAACTGATATAGAACTGATAAAAAAATTATGCGCGGAAATATCTCCTAAAAACGGCATTTTCAGGGTAACAGTGAATCGAGCGGACAAGAGCATTATTAAAAGATCGATGGATATAGCGGCCGAAATCGGAGCTTATATGCTCAGTCAATCCAAAGAGTTAAGGGTTAACCTTTTTGAATATGATTTTGAAGTTTATGTGGATATTAGAGAAAACGGCCAAACATATATCTTTACCGAAAAGCTCTCGGGAGCGGGCGGTCTTCCCGTAGGGTGCAGCGGCAAAGGTATGCTTTTGTTGTCGGGCGGCATCGATAGTCCGGTAGCGGGTTATTGCATGGCCAAAAGAGGGGTTAAGCTATGCGCCGTACATTATCACAGCTTCCCCTATACGGGCGAGCTTGCCAAACAAAAAGTTATTGATTTAGCAAAGAAATTATCCGCTTATTGCGGCAATATCCAGCTATATATCGCGCCTTTTACCGATATACAATATGCCATCAGAGAAAAATGCCCTGCTGCGTACATGATTACTTTTATGCGTCGATTCATGATGAGAATTGCCGAAAAGCTTGCGTTAAAAACAGGCTGCAGCGCTTTAATTACGGGAGAAAGCCTTGGGCAAGTAGCAAGCCAAACCATGGAAAGCATAAATGTAACCAATTCGGTGGTAAAGCTGCCCGTATTCCGTCCTCTGATAGGTTATGACAAAAACGAGATAATCGACATAGCCAAAAAAATTGACACTTTTGATTTAAGCATACTGCCTTATGAAGATTGTTGCACAGTCTTTTTGCCAAAAAATCCGATAATTAAACCCGATTTAATCAAAGTGGAAGAAATGGAAAAAGCTTTGGACAGCATGGAGGATTTAATTAATAAATCAATAGAAAATGTGGAAATTATCAATACAATCGACAATTAATGCATTTTTTAACGGCTGTTATAATTATCTGACATAATCATAACGATAACTTTCTCGTGCGGCGTAATTGGTGCTGATTGTTTCGCCGTAATTGGTGGGATTGATTATTAGAAATTTTTCTTCCGATTCTCCCATGCAGCAATAATCGTTGTCTATTTCAAGGCTGTATCCGATAATTCCGATATCGTCTTGGCAGCTGTCGTAAATATCCATTGTTCCTTCATTCCCGTCTACAGTGTAAATAATCTCTCTTTTACCGGTAAATAAATTGGTTTTTATTACTTTATATTTGAAATAGGGGATGGTGTCAAATGTGATTTGCGCGGTATAGTCTTCCAGCATTCTTACCGAAAGATTGGTTTTGGGTATGGTGAAAAGCGGAGAAAACTCCATAGGGCTGTTGGATATATCGAAGATTTCGCTCTTTTGATATTCTATCGGTGTGTTTGGCGTTGCCAGCATTGCTTTGTGAAATTTATTTAATGCCAAAGAGTCAATTCTTAATTCTATTATTGAATCGGGAACATCAAAATCGGCGGGCTTTGAGGGCATATTTTTATATATATATTTAGCCAGCATGGTAGGCTGGGCGCCCCCCGTTATTGTGAAATCCTTATTTTCCCTATATTCGATATTGCCGTACCATACGCATAAAGTATTGTCTTTTGTATAAGAAAGACTCCACGCGTCTTTATTAGTATTCGAATTATTGCTTCCCACCGTGCCTGTTTTTGAGGCAATATCAAAATCCAAGCCGTTCAGCTTTTTTGCGGTGCCGCTTTTTACGGCGTCTTTTAACATGTCCGTCATAATAAAAGCCGCCGAAGAAGAAATAACCCTTTCAAACATTGGATGGTTCATATACATTAGATTGCCGTTTCTATCGTATATGCTTTTAATAAAAGTGGAAGGTGTATGAAATCCGCCGTTTGCCAAACACATATAGCTTTCTGCAAGCTCAAGCGAAGTTACGCCTTCCGTCATGCCGCCCAAAGCCAGCGCAAGGTTATTGTCGCCGTCAGCGAACCTAAGCCCCATTTTTGAAGCAATTTGCTTTGAATACTCAATGCCGGTTTCATTAAGCACCTTAACGGCGATGACATTTGAAGATGTTTTTACGGCAGTTCTGATATCGGCGTATCCCAAATATTTATTCTTATAGTTTGAAGGCTGGTATCCGTTAAATGAGGTTTTTTTGTCACGAAAAACGGTTGCGGCGGTAATTTTTTCGCTATTAAGAGCCGGAGCATATACAAGAATCGGCTTAATAGCCGAGCCGGGCTGTCTCCTGAGATTAAATACGGAATAATTGTGCGTGGCATAATAGGCAAGCACTCCGCCGCTTTTATTGTCCAGCATAATTACCGAATAATCGGGAGGATTTTCAGTTTCAAATTGTTTTGATAAAAAAGCGTCGTAAACCGTTTGTTGAATCAGCGGATCGTAATAAGTATAAATTCTTAATCCCATTTGAATAATGGATTTTTCGCTGATATTTAATAACCTGCTCGCCTCGGATATGGCGGATTTGTAATAGGGAAAAAATGCGTCGCCGTAGCTGATTTCTTTCAGCGGATTGAATACCATGTTTACGGAATGCGCGTATTCGATGCTGCTGATATAGCCTTGCTCTTTCATAAGCTTTAACACAAGGTTTTTTCTTACATTGGCGTTTTCTGGATGCTGCAAAGGCGAATTTTTGCTTGGATTTTTGACTACGCCCGCCAATATGGCGGCTTCGTATATCTCAATTTCCGAAGGCTTTTTATCAAAAAAGGTTTTGCATGCCTGCGCCACGCCGTAAATGCCGTTGCCAAAATATATGGCGTTAAGATACATCTCAAGAATTTCTTCTTTGGAATACCGCTTTTCTATGTCTTTGGCTAGCTTTGCTTCCTTAATTTTTCTTTGTAATGTCTTTTCGTTGTTCAATTGGGTGTTTTTGGCAAGCTGCTGGGTAATTGTAGAGCCGCCTTCTTTAATATAACCCGCTTTCAAATTATTTAACAAAGCGCCCCCCAATCGAATGTAATCAATGCCGTCATGTTTATAGAATCTTTTGTCTTCAAGCGCTACGAAGGCGTTTATTATGTGTTTGCTGATATCTTTATAATGGGCGTAATTATTGCATGAAGCGGGCAGGTCGATTTCATTGCCTGAAATATCATAGATTATCAGCTTGCCGCTCATCTTATTGATATTTTCATTGTTTAATTTTGCGGAATAATATATACTGAAAAATATTGAAGTCAGCGCAATTATTACAAAAACAGCGATAAATAAGAATAGTCTAAATAGTTTGCCTATTACTTTTCTTCTGTGATTTATCATTTTAGATAGTATATGATTTCAGCGGCTATCTATGCAGGCCATTAACGATTACAAATTTGCTTGATAAAACCCACTTATTTTAATATAATATCTTCTATGAATAAATATTATCACATTGCCACGTACGGCTGTCAGATGAATGTGCACGACTCCGAAAAAATAGCCGGGATACTGGAGCAAAAGGGATATAAGGCTTCCAAAATAGAAGATGCGGATATAATCGTTTTTAATACCTGCTGTATCAGAGAAACCGCCGAGAAAAAGATATTCGGCAATATCGGCGATATTAAAAGGCTAAAAAAGCAAAATCCCAGCATAATAGTTGCCGTGGTAGGCTGTATGAGCCAACAGCAAGGAATGCAGGAGCTGCTTAAAAAGAGGTTTCCTTTCATTGACATTATAATGGGCACTACGAATTATCATAAAATATCGCAAGCCATTGACCATGTGTTGTTAATAAAGCATTATTATGGCAGCGTGGTTTACGAAGAAAAACCTGAAATTATTGAAGATGTTCCAATATACCGCACCAGCGGCGTAAACGCTTGGGTCAATATAATGTATGGATGCAATAATTTTTGCGCTTATTGTATAGTTCCTTATGTCAGAGGCCGTGAAAGGAGCAGGGAGCCCCAAAAAGTCTTGGATGAAATAAAGAGCTTGCTTGACAAAGACTATAAAGAAATTACTTTGCTTGGACAAAATGTAAATTCTTACTGCAACGATATGGATAACGGCTGGAGTTTTGCCCGTTTATTGGAAAACATCGCAAAAATTAAAGGCAAATTCCGTCTGCGCTTTATGACTTCCCATCCCAAGGATTTCAATAAAGAGATAGTGGATATAATCGCTTCCAGTCCTAATATCTGTAATCATATCCATTTGCCTGTGCAATCGGGGAGCAACCGCATACTTAAATTAATGAACAGAAAATATACCAGAGAACATTATCTTGAAATAATAGACCATATCAAAACCATACCCGGCGTAGGGATAACATCGGATATTATGGTAGGTTTTCCCACCGAAACCGATCAAGATTTTGAAGACACGCTTTCGCTTGTCAAGCAAGTCAGATATTCAAATGCCTTTACCTTTGTGTATTCGCCTCGAAAAGGAACGCCTGCCGCGGAAATGGAACAAATCCCTGCGTCTATTAAGAAACAAAGGATAACAAAACTTGTGGCCCTGCAAAACAAAATTACCCGTGAAATCAGTCAAGAATATATCGGATTAACGAAAGAGGTATTGGTTGAAGATATTAATCCCAAGTTTGAAAATACGCTTTGCGGCAGAACGGAATCGGGAAGGCTGGTAAATTTTGAAGGGAACAAATCTTTAATCGGACAATTTGTTGATATAAAGATACTTAAAGCGAAGTCCGCTTCGCTATGGGGGGAAAGGCAATGAGCGACAAAAAACTTTCGCCGATGATGGCTCATTACAAAAAACTAAAAGCAAAATACGCCGACTGCATACTTATGTATAGGCTGGGGGATTTTTATGAAATGTTTTTTGAAGACGCCGTTACAGCATCAAAAATACTTGATTTAACCCTTACGGGAAGAGACTGCGGATTAGACGAAAGAGCGCCAATGTGCGGCGTGCCTTACCATGCGGTAGACAATTACATAGCAAGATTAATCAACAGCGGCAATAAAATCGCAATTTGCGAACAGCTTTCTCAACCGGGAGACCAAAAAGGAATGCTCAAACGGGATGTGGTAAGAGTAATTACTCCCGGCACCGTTACCGAAGAAGAAATGCTTGATTCAGGCAGCAATAACTATCTTGTGGCGGCGGGAGTATTTAATAATACTTTTGCCGTTGCTTGGCTGGACATAAGTACGGCGGAATTTTGCGTAAAAGATTTTGAGAAAAACAAAGACGCTTTGGATGTGGAGGATTTTCTGCTCAGTCTTTCTCCCAAAGAAATAATAGCCAATACAAAAATGGCGGATATCGGCAATGAGTTTGTGTCCGTAAAAACTTCAAAAATGGTTAAATTATCGCCATATTATGACTATTCCTTTGATTATGACAATGCCAAGAAAACCTTGCTTGCGCAAATGAACGCTTACGATTTGTCGGCGCTGGGATTGCAGGATAAAAAAGCGGCGGTTTGCGTCTGCGGTGGGCTCTTGGATTATGTAAACGCTACTCAAAAAAGGAATTCATCCCATATCAATACCATTAAATATCAGAAAAATTATGAATATATGTTTTTGGATTTCAATACCAAAAGAAATCTGGAAATATTTGAAACGCTTGCCGAGAAAAAGCGCTATGGCAGCTTATTGTGGGTAATCGATAAAACCAATACCGCCATGGGCGCAAGGCAACTTAAAAGCTGGCTGAACGCCCCGTTGCAAGACGTTGATGAAATAACCGAAAGACAAAACGCGGTGCAAGAGTTAATCAAAAGCTCCACTATGCGGGAAATGCTGATTTGTCTGCTGTCCTCAATAAAAGATATTGAAAGAATAGTTACAAAAATTTCTTATTTCAGCATAATGCCAAGAGATTGCTTGGCGTTAAAAGAATCCATTAAGCAAATATCTCCCATAAAAAAACTATTGTTCAACTCAAAAAGCAAATATTTAACAAATATATATCAAAAGCTTGAACCTTTAGACAATCTATACGCAAAAATAGAGGCCGCCATTGTGGAAGGCGCACCTCATACATTGAAAGACGGCGGATACATAAAACGAGGGTATAATTCGGATTTGGATTCTTTAAGGTCATTGCAAAGCTCGGGCAGAAGATTGCTTGCGGAATTTGAATTAAAGCAACGGCAAATAACGGGAATTGCCAATCTTAAAGTAGGATATAACAGAATATTCGGATATTATATAGAAGTTCCTAAATCCAAAAGCAACGGCGAGGTTAAAATTCCGTTTGAGTACCGCAGAAAACAAACCGTCGCTTCGGGCGAAAGATATACAACCGAAGAATTGGAAAAATTGCAGGAGGATATAACCGGCGCGGCGGAAAAAGCGATAAAGCTTGAATCCGAGCTTTTTTCACAGCTACGCGACTTCATGTCCTCATATATTTTGAAGCTGCAGAAAAACGCTTTTTTGATAGCATATTTGGATTGCTTGTGTTCGCTTGCGATTACGGCGATTGAAAACAATTATGTAAAGCCAAAAGTAACTTATGGAAACACAATAAAAATTGTTGACGGCAGACATCCCGTAGTTGAGAAGCTTCTTGGCGAAAACCAATTCGTGCCAAACGATACCATTTTAGACAAATCCCAAAATAACATGATGATTATTACGGGGCCCAATATGGCGGGCAAAAGCACATACATAAGACAAGTGGCCATTATTACCTTGCTTGCGCATATAGGCAGCTTTGTTCCCGCTAAGCAAGCGGAGATTTGCATAACTGACAGAATATTTACCCGCGTGGGCGCTTCCGATAACCTTGTGCAGGGTCAAAGCACATTTATGGTTGAGATGCTGGAAGTGGCCAATATCATCAATAACGCCACGCAAAAGAGCTTGCTTATTCTTGACGAAATAGGCAGAGGCACATCCACGCTTGACGGTTTAAGCATTGCCTGGGCGATTATCGAACACATATCCTTAAAAATCAGAGCCAAAACCTTGTTTGCCACCCATTACCATGAACTCAGCGAAATAGAAAGCCTATTGGACGGCATAAAAAATTATCGTATTCTTGTCCACGAAAAGGATAATACCATTTCATTTATTTATAAGATATCAAGAGGTAGCGCAAATAAAAGCTACGGCATAGAGGTTGCTGAAATAGCAGGGATAAAAAAAGAAATAACGCAAAGAGCCAAGGATATTATGAATGTGCTGTCCGAAACGCATACCTTGAGCGGCAGTCTACGGGAAAAGCTTACCGAGCAATCAACCAACACCTCGATACCCGCTTCACAAATAGGGCTATTTGAGGAAGATCCCGTTTTTTTAGAAATAAAAAATATATTGGAACAATTGAATATAAACAGATGCACTCCCATTGAGGCGCTTACCATATTGAGTGATCTCAAAAAGATAATTGACAAGGGGAAGAAATAATGTCAGTAATAAATATTTTGGACAGCGCCGTATACAATATGATAGCGGCCGGTGAAGTGGTTGAAAATCCCGCCTCCATTGTTAAAGAATTAGTGGAAAACAGTATTGACGCAGGAGCAAAGAATATCAGCGTCTCAATAGAAGACGGCGGTATTAAATCGATATGCGTAATCGATGACGGCGAGGGCATGGATCAAGACGATTTGAAAAGAAGTATTTTGCCTCATGCCACCAGTAAAATATGCGCGGCTGATGATCTGAAGACTATTTCCACATTGGGATTTAGGGGAGAAGCGCTTTCCAGCATAGCTTCGGTAAGCGAAATGGAGATAAAATCCAAACATTTTTTATGCGATATCGCTTACGGACTGAAAGTAAAAGGCGGACAAATATTGGATTTTGCGCCCACAGCTCTAAGCAAAGGCACAAGTATTACAATATCGAAATTATTTTATAATACTCCCGCTCGCTACAAATTCTTGAAAACTTCAAAAACCGAAGAAAATAATGTCACCCAAACCGTTATGGATTTAATACTATCCAATTCCAATGTGGCTTTTCGTTATTATATAGACAAAAAGTTAGCGCTCAGCTCTCCCGGAGCGGGGCTGCTTGAAGCGATTAAAAGCGTATATAATCAAAATATTTGCGACAACCTCGTTGAAACGGATTATACCTATCAAAAATATAGGGTTTTTGGATATATCGGCAAACCGAGTTCTCAAGCTATCAAGCATAACAGAAATTATCAAACATTGATAATAAACGGCAGAATTATTAAAGATTTTACACTTTCTTCAGTTATCCAAAACGCTTACGGCGATACGCTCATGAAACGCTCTTTTCCCGTATTTGTTTTAGAAGTCGTTATGCCTTTTGAGATAGTTGACGTCAACGTGCATCCCGGGAAAAAAGAGGTCAGATTTGCGTCCGGATGCAAGATAAACGCCGCGCTTTATAACGCCGTTAAAGATACTCTTAATAAAATTATTAATCAAAAAGCTCAAGAATTGTCTTTTTTGCGGCACATCGATAGTAAAGAAATTAATAAATATGATAATGAAAAGCAGTCTTTGTTAAATAAAATGTTGGACGAATATGCCAATGATACCGTTCAAACTAATCAAAAACAAAAAATCGACGAAATAAGCAGCAGATTGAACAACTTAAGCCACATATCTCCCAAAATAGTTCAGGATAAGACCAGATTAAAGGAAGAAAACTTATTTATCGGCGACATGGCAGAGTCTTATCGCATTGATTATAAGATAGTGGGGCAACTGTTTGACACATACATTTTAATAGAATATGACGACAATCTATATTTGATAGATCAGCACGCCGCGCATGAAAAATTGTTATATGACGAATATATGAAGAAAATCGCCTACGATAAGCCAGATGTGCAAGAATTAATGATTGCGTATCTTTATGAAAATAAAAAGTATGCGGAAGTTCTTCTTAAACATACCGATACTTTATCGAAAATGGGCTTTGAAATTGAGGATTTTGGCAATAACATTATTAAGATAACCGCCGTGCCTATGGAATTTATTAATTTAGATTTTGAAATATTTTTTGACGACCTCGGCGAACTTTTTCAGCATGAAATTGATGACATATCAAAAATATCTGAAATAAAAGAGCTTGTGGCCAAGAAGGCCTGCCGCAATGCCATAAAAGGGGGCAGAAAACTGTCGGAAGACGATATAAAATACATAATGGAAAGTTTTTTCCAAAAAGGAGCGCCTTTGCAGTGTCCGCATGGAAGGCCTGTTACGATAAAATTAAGCAAGACTGAAATAGAAAAAATGTTCGGGAGAATTCAATAGCATGTTAATAATAGGCGGCCCGACCGCTTCGGGAAAATCCAAATTGGCCATTATGCTTGCGAAAATAGCCGATGGAGAGATAGTGTCCGCTGACTCCATGCAAATATATAAGCATATGGATATCGGCACAGCTAAAGTCACGGAAGCGGAAAAACAAAATATCCCTCACCATATGATAGACTTTATTGAGCCATATCAAGAATACAGCGTGGCCCAATATCGCGAAGACGCGCTAAAAATTATTGAAGACATAAACTCAAGGGGAAAATTACCTATAATAGAAGGGGGAACGGGGTTATATATAAACGCCCTTATTTATCCTTTAAGCTTTGGCAAAACATATAAAGACGAAGCCTTGCGAAAGGATTTGAAAGAAAAAGCGATAAAATACGGAAATGATTATGTTCATGATAAATTAAAATCCGTTGATGAAAACGCCGCCCGCGTTATTCATAAAAACAATCTAAAAAGGGTGATACGGGCCATTGAAATAAAGTTATTAAGCGGCAAATCAATTTTAGACGCTAAAGACGAAGCTCAAGCCTCGTTTTATAGAATGTATGCCGTTGATTATGAGAGAAGGGCGCTTTATGCGAAAATAAACGCGCGGGTGGAGAAGATGTTTGAAAGCGGTCTGGTTGAAGAAGTAGACAGCTTGATTAACAAGCATGGCTTAAATTTTGAGATGCAAAGCATGCAGGCAATAGGATATAAAGAATTTAAAAAATTTTATGAAAAAGAGCTGACATTGGAACAAACAAAAGAATTAATTAAGAAAAATACCAGGAATTATGCCAAGCGTCAATTAACTTGGTTCAAAAGGTATGAACATTGCGTTTGGCTTAATGAAGAAAATATAAATGAAAGTTTTTGTCAAAAAATCATTGAAGACTATTACGAAAACACGGTTAATTAATAATAATTGGTGTACAAAATGAATGAACTTATAAAAATTGCTGAAAAAGAATGTATTGATATATTTGAAAAAATCGATGAAATCGCTCTATATAATCAACAAAAGGTATTGAACGCGTTTATCAATCGCCGCATCTCGCCAAGACATTTTCAACCCAGCTATGGATACGGTTACGATGACATCGGCAGGGAGGCTTTATCAGCGCTTTTTGCGGATATTTTTCATACCGAAGACGCTTTAGTATCGCCGCTTATAGCAAACGGAACCCATACCATAAACCTAGCGTTGCTGGGCTTGCTTAGGCCGAATGATACTTTGTTGAGCGTTTCGGGCAAGCCTTACGATACTCTTGAAGAAATAATAAACGGCGAAGGCATCGGCTCTCTTAAGGATTTTGGTATTAAATACCGCCAGATTGAGTATATTGACAATACATTCGATAAGTGCAAAATTATTGATTTTTTATGCGAAAATAGCGTTAAAATGGTGTTTATACAGCGTTCCAAAGGTTATTTGTGGCAGAACACCATAACCGTTAAAGAGATTCAGGAAATTGTAAAAGAGATAAAGGATATAAGTAAAGACACGATAATTCTTATAGATAATTGTTATGGCGAATTTACGGATATTTATGAGCCTACGGATTTTGGAGCGGATTTGGTAGCGGGTTCGTTAATAAAGAATCCAGGAGGAGGTTTTGCGCCTACGGGAGGATATATAGCGGGGAAAGCGGATTTAATCGATTTAATTGCCAAAAGATTGACGGCGCCTTCGTTGGGGAAAGAGGTTGGCTCATATGCGGCTTCGTATTTGCCGTATTTTCAAGGCTTATTCATGGCTCCGTCAATTGTAAAAAACGCAATGAAAGGATGCGCTCTTGCTTCAAAAGTATTTTCCATGCTGGGATATCAGACGCTGCCTGCTAGCAGTGAAATGCCGGGGGATATAATATGCGCGATAAAATTCAATGATAAAGAAAAATTGATTAAATTTTGTCAAAGCGTGCAACGCATATCGCCAATAGACAGCAACGCCACGCCTATGCCGTGGGATATGCCCGGCTATAACCATCAAGTCATAATGGCGGCGGGCACCTTCATTCAGGGAGCCTCAATTGAATTAACCGCAGACGCGCCGATTAAAGAGCCTTATGTGGGATATTTGCAGGGCGGTTTGACATATGAACATATAAAGCTTGCCATTGCGGAAATAATTAAGAATCTATAAAAGATTTGAATAGCTTAAATAATAAAATACATAAATTTAAATCGAAAAAACCAAAATAATCAAACATACGGCATTTTTGGGGCTATCTTTGCGCAAAAGCTGTATTTTGCGCAAAGATATAACAGTCAAAATTTTGCTCGCCTCCCCTAAAATATAGTATATGAAAATTTGTTCCCAACCTCGTTTACCCTCAAAATTTCTTATATTGGCTAAAGGGACAATGGACAAACCAACAAAAGTTTGATATCATTTGAGATATGAAAGATGATTTTTTTAGAGAAAGGAATATACATTATACTAAGCTGTTGCGACAAAAGCTTAACGCTCTTCCCTATTTTTGCCGCGAATTTTTTGTAGGAATAGAAACGCAGACTTCCCCGCTTACTCGAATTAATTACGCCAATGATTTGAAGATTTTTTTTGATTATTTAATAAATAACGTGCCTGCGTTTAAAAATAAATACATAGATGAAATTGAATTGTCGGATTTGGAGAAAGTAACCTCCACCGACATTGAAATGTTTTTGAGTTACCTTTCCCATTATGATATCGACGCCAAAAGCTATTCAAACAACGAACGCGGCAAAGCCAGAAAATTAAGCACCCTTAAAACGCTTTTTAAGTTCTTTTACAATAAAGACAAGCTATCTCAAAACGTAGCGTCAAAGGTAGCCTCCCCCAAGCTTCACGAAAAGGAAATTATCAGGTTGAATTCTGATGAAATCGTGGAGCTGTTAGATGTTTTAGAGAATGCCGAACTTAACTCCGAACATCAAAGCGCTTATGTGCGGAATAATACTAAAAAGCGCGATCTTGCCATTATTAGCTTGCTATTGGGTACCGGCATACGCGTAAGCGAATGCGTGGGATTGAATATTGACGACATAGACTTCAACAACAACGCGTTTACCGTAACGCGAAAAGGCGGAAACAGATCTACGCTATATTTTTCCGATGAAATAAAGGCCGTTCTTATTGATTATATGGAGGAACGCAAAGAAAAAAACATCAACGAAAAGGCGCTCTTTTTGTCCTTGCGAGATAAAAGAATCAGCGTGCGCGCCGTAGAGTATTTGGTAAAAAAGTACGCTAAGATCATATCCCCCCTTAAAAAAATCACCCCTCACAAATTAAGAAGCACATACGGCACCAATCTTTATAAGGCCACAAAGGATATTTATGTGGTTGCGGAAGTATTGGGACACAAAGATGTCAATACCACTAAAAAGCATTACGCCGCAATCAGCGAAGACATTAAAAAAGAAGCTTCCACGAAAGTCAAATTGAGGAACTAATTTATTCTAAATTTACAATTAATTTGTAACAATTATTGTTATTTAGACATATTATGCCATATTCTTTATTGACTTTTATCTTTATTAAATTTATAATTGATTTAATAATAGTATTTGGAGATTAGCATGAAACCATCCGTAAACACCGATTTGTTAAGAAGCAGAGTGGATACTTTTGTTCTGAACTCCCTATATGAAAAAGACGGATACGGCTATGATATCTTGAATTACATACGATCTAAGACTCAAGGCCATTATGAAATGAAGCAATCCTCCATATACAGCGTGCTAAAAAGGCTTGAAAAACAAGGCTATATAAGGTCATACTTAGGCCAGGAATCAAAAGGCGGTCCCAGAAGATATTATTCGCTGTCAGATAAAGGCAGAGAATTCCTTGAATCCGAACAAAAGGAATGGGCATACACACGCACTTTAATTAATAATCTTGTTACGGATACTCCTTTTGATTTGGAGAAGGATACTCCCCCTTTCAAGCCCTCCGATTTAAGACCGCTTACAAGAAGAACCAGAACAGAAGACAAATATGAAGAGAATCCGGCTGCGCAAGGAGATAAAACAAAAGAAGTTGAACAAAGAATTGCGCAACGGCAAGAAGCCAAGAAAGAACTTTTCAGCGGCGGCGCCGCCGAGAAAGCCATTCTTGACAGCATAAAGGAATCTAAAGAAATTGATAGAGCCAATCTAACAAAAGTTCAAGAAAAACCAATTAATACCGAATACAGAAACATTTTCAGCGAGATTTACGCAAAAAGCGAGGTTGAAACCGTTAAAAAACAGCCTAAAGACATACCCTCTTATGAAGACGAAGAGCTTGATTGCAGACATATAAATGATTTGAAAAATATTCTAAAAAACGAGGGCTTTAATCTCAAGGCCTATAAAAAAGACGAGATGCTGGGAATTAATTCCGCCAATATGGTTTATTCCAATAAATTGTTCAGAGACGCTTCCCTTTTATCTTTTTTATACTATGTTTTATGCGTATTGGTGATTTATCGATTCAAGATTGATTTTGGTTACAGCGACAAAGCTTTGCTGGCAATAGGCTTATGCGGTATTGTTTTCCCCGTTACGGGGTTAATCAAATTCTTAATCGAGCCCAAGCGGCGAATTAAAGCGGTCTTTAATTTCAAGGTTGTATTGGCGTACAGCTTGATACTTTATTTGCTTATTTTTGTTGTAAATGTAATAATATGCCTTGTTACTCCCACAATAGCTTATACCATGAAAGACCCGCAAATGTATCCGCCGGTAATTATTGCGTCGTTTATTCCCTTCTCCATTGTGTTTTATTGGTTGCTGCTTAAATCGGGGTTATATAACTGCGATAGAAGAAATTACAGATACAGCGTAAATTAACTTGTTGAACATAAATAAAAAGCTGTAATAAAAGAGATACCCTAAAATGGTATCTCTTCATTTTTTTTGTTTATAATTTTGGACAACAATAAATCCAATTGCTTGATATCGACATTGCCGGATTTTTTGATATCTTCGATGATTATATTGGCATCATCAAAATTATCGGGTTGCACTGACGCCATAACTTCTGCGTGAAGCTCGTCTTGATTTTTTCTGTCTTCTCTTTTTGCCTTTTTCAGATCCTTTTTTAGAAATTCTTCGGCGACGATAAGGTCAATATCTTTAATTAACGGTCTCCCTATCAATTTCCCTATGCCTTTAAGCATAAAGAATTCCAGCTTGGCCGCGTATTTCCACATTAAAATAAGAGAAACGATAAAGACTATAATAACTAAAGCCCAAATGACAATACCGTATCCCGAAAACGGTATCTTTTTGATGTAATCCACGAGGAAAACGGTTACTGCAATATTTATGGGGCGAGAGATAAGCTGCACTATAATAAATGACACATATCCCATAGTAGTAAGGCCGGCAAACATGCATAGAACATCGTCAGGAAATACGGGAAAAATAAACATGTATATCAGCATGGCTTTGTCTTTGCCTTTAACAAATCTGTAATATTTATTGAGAGCTTCCTCCCCCACTATCCATTTGACCAACCTGACACCGAATGTTTTACCCAAAAAGAAAGCCAATAAAGAGCCTATTAACAGCCCTATCGTACTCAGCATAATCGCTTCAAAAGGCGAATATATGGCCGCGCCGGCCGCGGTAACGATGGTTGAAGGTATGGGAATAAAGGTTACTTGAAGGAATTGAATTAATATAAAAACTAGCTTGCCCATATTGCCGTAGCTTTTTATTAAGCGAATTATATCTTCGGCCGAACTTACTTCTTCCAATACTCCCGATTTTACGATAAGCGTGGCGGCCGTAAGAAGAATTAAACCGAAATATACGATAAGTATTGATATTTTGTAAAGTTTTTCCTTGTCAAAAGCTATGCTGATAAAAAACAGCGCTGAAACTACGGGAATAAGCGCCAATAAAGCGATTTGAATGAGCGCGTCAAAATTGCTGTGCGCATAACCCACGCACAAAGACAAAAGTACGGTTCCTATCGCCGCAAACAGTATTTGCTTATCTTTTCTTGACATCTTGTTCTTCCAATTTTTTAATTTCTTCTTTAGCCAATTTATCGCAACGGTTATTATATTCGTTGTCGCTGTGCCCTTTTACTTTGACAAAATTCAGTTTATGTTTATTCATTTCCACTATCAGCGCTTTCCATAAATCAATATTTTTTATCTGACTGCCCGAAGACGATTTCCAATTATTATTTTGCCAATCAATTAACCAGCCTTTAAGGATAGGGTCCAGCGAATAAGCGCTGTCGCTGTATACCGTAACGCTGCATCTTTCTTTAAGCTGTTTGAGAGCATTAATAATCGCAAATAACTCCATTCTGTTGTTAGTAGTATTTGCATAACCGCCCGATATTATTTTTTCTATGCCTTTATATATAAGTATGGCCGCCCAGCCGCCCTTCCCTGGATTATTGCTGCACGCCCCGTCGGTATATATTTCTACGTGTTTCATAGGTTTTCGCTCAATAAAATCGATTTTTTCCTGCAAGCTTTTATGCCTTCGGCAATAATGTCTTCCAATCCTTTTTGTCGGTAAATATTTACGGCTTCAATGGTGGTTCCGCCTTTGCTGCAAACCATTTCAATAAGGTCGTCAAGCTTGATTTCCGACATTTTGGCAAGCTTTGCCGCGCCTATAACGGTATTGACAGCCATAGCTTTTGCTTGCTCATAAGTCAATCCGCCTTCCATTCCGCCTTTTATCATACCGTTAAGGAACATGTATACATAAGCGGGGCCGCTGCCGCTGACGCTTGTAACCGCGTCAAACTTTTCTTCGGCTATTGTTATTGTTTCACCGCATGATTGGAATATGTTTTTGACAAATTCTTTATCGGCATTGTTCACGTTGTCAAAATATAAAGCTGAAAACCCCTCGCCTATCTTACATGGAGTATTGGGCATAACCCTTGCGATTCCCAATAATTTGCTCCCGATTTTCTCTCTTAAAACGCTTGTTTTAACCCCCGCCATTATGGATATTAAAGTTCGGGTATTGCTGAAATCGCCGTTTTTAAGAATATCGGAATAATGCTGAGGTTTTACCGCCAGCATTACTATTTCGGATTCATAAATTAACTGATTGGCGCTTTGGGCTTTAATCACTCCTTTGCGGGAAATATAGTCCATCTTGTCGTCGTCTATGTCATATGCGGCAATTCTATCGGCCGAAATAAGCTTTTTGTTGAGTATGCCGTCCAAGATAGCGTTGGCCATTACTCCGCAGCCGATAATTCCTAATGCAAATTTCATAAATTCTCCTTTTTTATTTGACTATGCGCTTATTATGCTTTATAATAGTTTTGCTTTTTAGGAGAGTGGCTCAATTGGTAGAGCAGCGGTCTCCAAAACCGCCGGTTGCGTGTTCGAGTCGCGTCTCTCCTGCCAAAAGACCTTTATCGAATTGATTAAAGGTCTTTTATTTTTATTATTGCAAAGATTTATTCTCCATATCTTTCTTTATGCGCTCCATTTCAGCCTTACCCTTTTTCCTTGCCTTTACTTTCTTTCTGATAAAGATTACTGCCACCGTGATTATTCCGCCGACAACAGCAAAAGGCAACACATATATGATGATTATGAGTATCCATTTCATAGCCTCTAAGAAGAAATCAAGTGTTCCCTTAAGCGCTTCTTTAAGTCTCTTGCCGAAGCCTTGCTTGCCGCGGTTGTCGTCAAAGTGGCGTATAGTTAGGGTAATTGTGCTGTATTCAATTTCACTGTCATATTTTGTTATTTCATCTCTCAAAAGGTTAAGCTCGGAATTAAGCTTTAATATGGTTTCGGTAATATCTTTATGCAAATTGAATTTATCGGCGTCGGACAGTTCTTCCAAAGCTATGTCCGCCCGCAAATCCTCATAATAATTCAACGCATCCTCTTTGGCGGATATTTCGGCTTGTAATTTGGCGTAATTGTCGGTAACATCCGTAGATCTCATGTCATAATCGATAACATCGCCAAAATTGGGCAACTTGGCAAGAAAATCATTAACGGCATCGGTTTTTATCCTAACCGTCATTGTTCTGTAAATGTTACCATCGCCATAACGGCTTTCATTATCGCTTGCTATCCAATTGCCTGCTTCTTTATCGGCCGTTACCAAGTTTCTAATGCTTTTTACAGTATTATCGTAATCTTCAGTTACTAAGGTTACATTAACGGTGTATATAATTTTTCTGTTGTTTGGATTGAATATTATTTGAGGAACTCTGTCTTCCCCCTCGCCTATCGAACCATAATCGTCTTCGCTTATTTCATTAAAGCCGCTATTGGAACAAGCCGCAAAGGCGACAATCATCATCAGTATGAAAATGACGAAAAATAACTTCTTTTTCATATAAACTCCTATTGGTATTAATTATACATTAACGCTTCCTTTTAAGTCAACAGCATTGGCGAAGCGCTTAAGTATAGGCTTGACTTCCTTCAGAAGCTCCAAGACTTGCTGAGGAGCTCTGCCGATATAGCGTTTGGGACTGAGTATTTTATCCAATTTATCATGAACGGCGGCAAATAGCGGATCTTTCTTAATTCTGTCTATTAGGTCATTCCTTTTCCCTTTTAGCTTTACGTTCTTTGCCGCTTCCATGGAGTGAATTCTTATCGCTTCGTGCAATTCTTGTCTGTTTCCTCCGGCTTTTACGCATAACATTAATATTGTTTCCGTTGCCATAAAAGGTAATTCATTCATTATACGCTTTTTTATGGTATTTTCATACACGACAAGGCCGTCGGTAACATTAAGCATAAGTTCAAGTATGGCGTCGGCGGCAAGAAAAGCTTGTCCCATTACTATTCTGCGGTTTGCCGAATCGTCAAGCGTCCTTTCCAGCCATTGTGTGGAGGCGGTTATGGATGTGTTCATGGGCAGCGTAATGAGAAATCTTGACAGAGAGCTTATTCTTTCGCATCTCATGGGATTGCGCTTATACGCCATGGCCGATGAGCCGATTTGACTTGTTTCAAAGGGCTCTTCCATTTCTTTCATGCTTTGCAAAAGCCTTATATCGTTGCTGAATTTATATGCGCTTTGAGCAATCATGCTCAGCGTGGAGGTTATATTATAATCAAGTTTTCGGGTATAGGTTTGACCCGTTACGGTAAAAGCGCAATCAAACCCCATTTTCGCTATAACTCTTTTTTCCAGCTCCTTTACCTTTTTTTCATCGTTATCGTATAGCTCCATAAAGCTTGCTTGAGTGCCCGTCGCGCCCTTTAATCCTCTTAATTTCAGATTTTTGATAAGATTGTCGATTGAATAAAAGTCCATTAAAAAATCCTGCAGCCAAAGCGCCGCTCTTTTGCCCACGGTTACAAGCTGAGCGGGCTGCAGATGGGTATATCCCAAAGTTGGCAAATTTCTGTATTTATAAGCAAAATCGGCAAGCTTATTCATTACCCCCGCAAGCTTTGCTCTTACAAGCTCAAGCGCTTGTTTGTAAACGATAATATCGGCGTTATCGGTTACAAAACAGCTTGTGGCGCCCAAATGTATTATGGGAGCGGCCATAGGGCATTGTAAGCCGTAGGCGTAAACATGCGCCATGACATCGTGTCTGACTTCTTTTTCCTTTTCGGCGGCTTTATCAAAATTAATAGGCAAAATGTTATTTTTTAATTCCTCGACCTGTTCTTTGGTTATGTTTAACCCCGTTTCGTATTGGCTTTCGGCAAGCGCCGCCCATAATTTTCTGAAATGCTTAATTCTGTTCTGCTGTGAAAAAATGCTTGCCATTTCTTTCGAGGCATATCTTGTGATTAAAGGATTGGTATAAATGTTATTATCCATCTCTTCCCTCCTTAATATTAGCAAAAGCCACCGTTTGGTGGCTTTTGCTTGTTATTCTTGCAAGTTGACCTGACTGAGTAAATCGCCCAAGGTAACCACGCTTGAAGAGGATATATATTCTCTGGGCGTTTCCTCTTCTTTTTGCTTGCGCCCCTTTCGCTCAACTTTATTGTCTTTTGCTTTGGCGCTGTCTTCTTCGGCTGCGGGAGCTTCGGCTACGGGCTCTTCGGGAAGCAATTCTTTTATGCTGAGAGTAATTCTGTCATTGTCTATGCCAATGACTTTGACTTCCACCTCATCACCTACTTTAAGAGCTTCATTGGGGGATTTAATCCAGCCATGGTTTATTTGGCTGACATGGACAAGACCGTCTATTCCCGGTTCAAGCTCCACAAAAGCGCCAAACTTTACGAGCCTAACAACCTTACCCTTTAACACAGAACCGACGGGATATTTGGTCAAGGCTATTTCTTCGGGCTTAGGCTGAAGCTGTTTATAGCCCAATGAAATTTTGCCTTCTTCCCTGTTTACGCTGAGCACTTTGAAATCATAGGTCTTATTGAGCTCAAGCACTTCGTCGGGAGAATTTATTTTCTTTTTGCTCCAGCTGAGCTCTGAATTATGAACAAGCGCGTCCATATATTTGAGGCTGACAAACGCTCCAAAAGAAGCAAATCTTTTTACTTTTCCTGAAACGATTGAACCTTCGGGTATGCTGTTCCAAAACTCTTCTTCCCTTTTCATTTTCTCTTCTTCAAGAATAATGCGCTGGGAGGCGACGATTCTTTTGGGATTTCTGGATTTCTTCTTTTCGGTTTCTTCCTCATCATCTTTAGGCGGAAGCGCCCTTAATCTTAAAGGCTTATTCAGATAATCCGAAAGATTGTGCACATAACTCATTTTAATTTGAGAAGCGGGCACAAATACGGTATATGTTCCGATTTTTCCCAACAAACCGCCCTTAACTTCTTGTGTGCACACCAGAGTAAACTCATCGCCCGCTAGTATGCCTTTTACCTTTTCGTCATCAATTTTGAGCTGGTCATAAGCTTTTTTTGAAAGATTTATGGTTCTATCGTTCTTATCGCTTTTGCGAATTATTATTACATCAAGTTCGTCGTCAGGTTTATAATTTTCGGGATTATAATTGCCGTCTATTTCGACTTCATCCTTGTCAATAAAGCCGGTGTCGTTCTTTCCGGCAGTTTGAAGAGCAACGAGAATACCGTTATTGTCTGCCGATACCACTCTGGCTTTAAGCCTCATTCCTTCCTTATAAGTTTTGGGGGGGAATTTCTTCAAAGCTTCTTTCATTGAAATTTCTTTTTTTTCATTCTTTTGTTTTTGTTGGACTTCCTCCATATTCGGGGAATCCTTGGTTGTGGAGACATCCTCGATTTCGACGATGCCGTTGCTGTTAGTTTCAATCATTATATTTATAACCTCCGTTATCAACTCATCTGGAGTTGATGCGCCTGACAATATGCCAAGCTTTGAAATTTTTAACTCTTTTATGGCGCTTAATTCCGACTTATTAGAAATTAAAAAAACAGATGGGCATTTTTGTTTTGCGATATTATACAATTTATTGGTGTTTGAACTGGATTTATCGCCCAAAACCAGCACAACATCAGACTTTTCCGCAATAATTGCCGCTTCTTTCTGTCTTTCTAAAGTAGTATAACAAATGCTGTCAAAGAATACAACTATTTTAGCTAATTTTGTTGCAATCGATTGCATATTTTTCTTGATTTCACGGTACTTGTGGACGGGAAAAGTAGTTTGACATACTACGGAAAATTTATCGAAAACGGAAAAATCCATTTCTTTGATATCGGATATGATTTGATAATTGTCATTGCACCAGCCCGCTATACCTTTGACTTCGGTATGCTCGCTGTCGCCTACAATTACGATATTATAGCCATTTTTGCTGTCCAAGTATACCTTGTCATGGATTTTCTTTACAAAAGGACAGGTCCCGTCTATTACTTCTACTTCTTTTTGCAGTAAGAAATCGAAATTGTCCTTAGTCGTTCCATGAGAGCATATAACAACCTTATCGCCTTTGCTTAAAGCTTTTATATTGTCTACGGCCAATATGCCTATAGCTTGAAGCCCTTGCACCACAATGTCGTTATGAATGATTTTTCCCAGCGTATAAATGACTTTTTTGTCGCTTCTGGCGTTAATGGCCGTATCGATGGCCCTGCGCACGCCGCAGCAAAACCCCATTGTACCTTTATAGATTAGCATTTAATGCTCTCCTTAATTCTGGCTAACACCTCTTCTATTGTCATATCCGATGTATCGATCACCGTTGCGCCTTCAGGAATAACAAGGGGAGCAAAAGCTCTTGTGCTGTCTTGTTTATCTCTTTTTCGTATATCCTCAAGCACTTCTTCGTAAGATATATTTACGCCTTTGTCAACAAGCTCGAGATGTCGTCGCTTGGCTCTGACCTCGTCTGTTGCGGTCATATAGAATTTATTCTTTGCTTGAGGCAACACATAAGAGCCTATATCCCTGCCATCGATTACACAATCAGTTTTTGAGGCAATTTTTCTTTGCAGCTCCACAAGCTTAAGCCGCACAGCGGGGATTTTTGAAACGGTGGAGGCAGCCATGGATATGTTATGTTCTCGTATGTAAGGAGTTACATCTTCTCCGCAGATTATTACCTTTTGTTCTCCATCGACATACTTTATATCCATATCTATTTGGTCAAGCACAGCGAGCACTCCCTCCTCGTCGGCAGGGTCGATGCCTTTTGAAACAACATAGTAACCCACTCCTCTGTACATTGCCCCCGTGTCTAAATAGATTATGTTTAATTCTTTGGCTATCGCTTTGGCTATTGTGCTTTTCCCGCTGCCGCTGGGGCCGTCGATGGTAATGTTCCCTATCATATTTACTCCTTATTGTATAACAGATTTGCCTGCCAACATCCCGGTAGAAAAGGCAAGCTGCAAATTATATCCGCCCGTTAAAGCATCAATATCAATTATTTCTCCCGCAAAATAAAGATTTTCGATAATCTTGCTTTGCATTGTCTGGGGATTAATTTCTTTGGTGTTTACCCCTCCCGCGGTAACGACCGCTAAGTTAATGTCTTCCAAAGCCTTTATTACAAAAGTCAAACCTTTAAGCAAATCGCATAAACCGCGTCTTTGGCGTTTTGTTATCGCGTTTACCATTATATCTTCATTGATGCCCGATAACTTAATTATAAACGGTATAATCTTCGATGGCAATATATCGTTCAAGGAATTTTTGAAGAGTTTATTCTTTTTTTCGCCAAAATCTCTCAATAAGCGATTGTCAAGCATTTTATAATCCAAAGCGGGTTTTAGATCAAGCTTAATCTTTAATTTTGAACAATCCATTCTGTTTATTTTGCTTGAAAGAGTGAGAATAACGGGACCGCTCATGCCGTTATGCGTAAACATCAATTCCCCAAATTCCTCAAACAGCTTTTTGTCGTTCTCATCTATTATCGAGGCTGTTATATTCCTTAAAGACAATCCTTGCAAGGGCGGCAGTTCCGATATAGAGGCCGCTTGGCAAAACGCATCATAGCATTTATCGCATATCAGCGGTACTAGAGCGGGCTTTAACGGAATAATGCTATGTCCGCATTTTCGGGCGAGCGCATACCCTATACCGTCGGATCCCGTGGAGGCATAGCTTTTTCCGCCTGTCGCGAGTATTACTTTGTCAGGATAAAAAACTTGCTTTTCCGTGATAATTTGATTAATTTTATTGTTTTCTACCGTAAAATCCACAACTTTTTGATTATAGAATACTTTAACCCCGCTATTTTCAAGCAACTTATTCAATACCTTGATTACATCGCTTGATTTGTCGGATAACGGAAAAACGCGGTTTCCCCTTTCTATCTTTATGGGCAAACCGCTGTCGTTAAAAAACTGTATTAAGCCTTGCGGAGACATCGTTTTCAACGCTCTAAGAGCAAACTTTGGATTAGAAACGATGTTTTTAAGGTAATTATCATGGTCGGAAAGGTTGGTTATATTACATCTGCCTTTGCCCGTAATAAACAATTTTTTGCCTATTTTGTCATTGCGCTCAAGCAATGTAACTTCCGCCCCGCCTTTAGCCGCATATATGGCGGCCATTATCCCCGCGGGCCCTCCTCCTATGACAAATACTTTCATTTCTTATACCGGATGAATTTTGTTTTTTGTATCTAAAAGATTGGCGTCCACTCCTATTTGCTTGGCTTGTCTCCATTTGAAGAAATTCTTGGCAACCTGCGGGAAAAGGCAATATGAAAGAACATCTTCCTCTTTTGTATAGTATTCTTTCATTTCTTGCTTATAGTTCTCATATTCGGGCTTAAGAAGATCCGCAGGGCGGCGGGTTATTATGTCATCGTCACCTATGCATTTCTTAACAATTTCGGGATCCGGCTTTGCGGGCAATTGTCCGTATTCCCCTCTCAATAAAGCCTTTGTCTCTTTGGTTACCATTTTGTATCTTTCGCCCAGTATCACATTCAACACCGCTTGAGTGCCCACAATTTGACTGGTAGGCGTAACAAGAGGAGGATATCCCAACTCTTTGCGTACCCGCGGCACTTCTTCAAGCACCAAATGATATTTGTCAGACGCTCCTTGCTCCTTTAATTGATTTACGAGATTGGACAGCATGCCGCCCGGAATTTGGTATATAAGCGCATTGACGTCTGCCCTTAAAATGCGCGGGTTAATAAATCCTTCTTTTGTCAATCTGTCGGCGACCGCTTTGAAATGCTCGGCTATTTCAGTAAGCAAAATCAAATCAAGGCCGGTATCGTATTCAGTGCCTTGAAGCGCCGCCACAAGAGGTTCGGTGGCAGGCTGAGATGTGCCGTTGCCAAATGGAGAAAGCGCCGTGTCCACGATATCCACACCCGCTTCGCAGGCTTTCAAATATGTCATATCGCCGGTACCCGTGGTATTATGCGTGTGAAGATGAATGGGAAGATTGGTTTCCGCCTTTATGGCTTGCACCAGCTCAAAAGCTTTATACGGCAAGAGCAGATTTGCCATGTCTTTAATACAAATAATATCCGCTCCCATATCTTTAAGCTTTTTGGCCACATTGACAAAATAGTCCACATTATGAACGGGACTGATTGTATAGCTCAACGCGGGTTCGCATATGCCGCCGTATTTTTTGGTTACTTTTATGGCGGTTTCAAGATTTCTGACATCGTTCAAAGCATCGAATATTCTCATTACTTGGATGCCGTTTTCGATTGCTTTCTTGACAAAAAGCTCCACAACATCATCGGCGTAATGCTTATATCCAAGCAAATTTTGCCCTCTAAGGAGCATTTGCAGCTTAGTTTTGGGCATAGCTTCTTTAATGGCCTTCAGCCTGTCCCAAGGGTCCTCGTTTAAGAATCTCAGACAACTGTCAAATGTCGCCCCTCCCCAGCACTCTACCGAGAAGTAGCCCACTTTATCAAGCTTGTCAAGAATGGGAAGCATATCGCTTAGTTTCATTCTTGTAGCCGCTTGAGATTGATGGGCGTCTCTTAATATCGTTTCGGTTATCATTAATTTCTTTGCCATTTTTATACTCCTTTTACGTTAGCCGAACATGGCTATCAGCACGCCCGCTGCCACCGCCGAACCGATAACGCCGGCAACATTGGGCCCCATAGCGTGCATAAGCAAATAATTGTTGGGGTCTTCCTTTCTGCCTACATCCTGCGCCACTCGCGCCGCCATGGGAACGGCGGAAACGCCCGCGGCGCCGATAAGCGGATTTATTTTGCCTTTAGAAAGTTTGCACATTAATTTTCCGAGCAATACGCCGCCCGCTGTGCCAAAGGAGAAAGCGGCCACTCCCAATATTATAATAAGTATTGTCTGCACTTGCAAAAATGTGGGAGCATACGCTTTCGCGCCTACCACTACGCCCAAGAATATTGTAATTATGTTAATTAATTCATTCTGAGCCGTGTTGGACAGTCTGGGCACCACTCCCGATTCTTTCAATAAATTCCCCAGCATAAGCATTCCTATTAAAGGAAGCGCCGAAGGCAAAATTATTCCCGTCAATCCCGTAACCACTATAGGGAAAATAATCTTTTCTTTCTTGGAAACCGGCCTCAATTGCTCCATTCTTATAAGCCTTTCTTTCTTTGTAGTAAGCAATTTCATAATCGGAGGCTGAATTACGGGCACCAGCGCCATATATGAATAGGCCGCAATGGCGATTGCTGGCAGTAAATCGGCGGTGCCGGGAGCGCCATTGCCGAACGCGGCAAGATGAGCCATCTTCTGCGTAAGATATATCGCGGTAGGACCGTCTGCTCCGCCGATAATAGCAATAGACGCCGCCCCCGCTTCATTGAAGCCCATAAAAAGCGCGCCGAAAAAGGTAATAAAAATTCCCAATTGCGCCGCCGCGCCAAGAAGCAAGCTCTTTGGATTGGCGATTAAGGGGCCGAAATCCGTCATGGCTCCGATGCCCAAGAAAATTAACGGCGGGAAAATAACCCAATCCACGCCTTTATAGAGATACCACAGCAGTCCGCCGCCTGCTCCTCCTGCTCCCGCGGGCGCAAATAAAATGTTATAAGCGCCGGGGATATTTACCAAAAACATACCAAAAGCTATGGATAACAGCAAATTGGGCTCGAATTTCTTGACAATCGCAAGATAAATCAGCAAACAAGCTATGCCCATCATAATAAACAATCCCCAAATACCTAAGTGGTATCCTTCGGGATAGACATTAGTCACAAAACCCGTGCTTTCCCACAAAGCTTTTAGGGATTCGCCTATGCTTTTAGTAGCCGATAAAGTAAAACTCATTATTCCTCCCGCTATGCGATAACGGCCAATAAATCGCCGGTTGCGACCGAAGCGCCTTCAGATATTTTTAATGTTATTATGCCATCGGCGGGAGACACTATATCGTTCTCCATTTTCATGGCTTCAAGCACAAACAGAACATCGCCTTTCTTAACCTTGGAGTTATTGGTAACACTTATTCTCAAAATTGTTCCCGGCATGGGGCTTTCAAGCTTAACCCCGTCGGCGGGCAGACTTTCTGCCTTTTGTTGCGGCTGCTCGGCGATAACCGGCGCGGGATTATTGGTCGGTTGCTGATAACCGCTTTGGGCAGCGCCTATTTCTTCAACTTCCACTTGATATTTGATTCCGTTAACTGTAACATTAAATTTACGCATATTTATAAATTCCTCCGATTATACTCTTTTTATTGATTTGACGATAAAACTCGCTTTGGATTTGTTCGCGCTTGATGTTTCTTGCCGCATTACCACACTTATAGCCGCCATAATGGCCGCAATTTTATCTTCTTCATTACTTGTTTTGTCATGTGAAAATACTTCTTCACGCGGAGTGACGTTGGGGGTAAGAGCGCTGTCTTTCGGAACGCTTTTTTTCTTGCCGAATATCTTTGAAAAATCTAATTTGTTACCTTTTTCCATGGCATCCAGGAAAAAAATCAACAAGGCCAGAACAATAAAAGTCATACCCATGCCTATCAATGCGGTTATTCCGCCCGTTGAAAACATTTCTCCTACCGTCAAAGCTGCAATAAACATAAATTACCTCATAAATTAATTAAGCAACATCATCAAAGCGCTTGCCACATAGGGACGCAATAAGGCAGGCTCAATAATGTTGTCCACATAACCGCCTTTTGCCGAAACAAAAGGATTCATTTCTTCTTGAGCGTATTTTTCTATGAGCTTTTGTCGAATTTCGGAAGGCTCGCCTTCGGCTTTCAGCTCTTTGCTGTAAATAATGCTTGCTGCGGCTTCCGATGTAACGGGAGCGATTTTTGCGTTGGCAAAAGCAAGCGCATAATCGAAGCCTACCGATTTTGAAGCCAAAGCCACATAACCATAGCCTATCGCGTAATCGGCAATGACAGCGATTTTGGGTATATCGGTTTGGGAAATGGTGGCGATAAGCTTGGCGGCGTCGTAAATTAAACCTTGTTTTTCTTCGCTAAGTTCGCCTTCAAGTCCTTTAGTGTTTACCAATGTGATAAGGGGCAAATCATATTTGTCAAGCAATTTAACAAACGCCGTAATTTTATTTATTGCCGCTTTTGTCAATTTTTCGGCGTTGGTTGCCACTATTCCCGCAGCCAAAGAATTGACGGTGGCAAGATAGGTTTTCGTATATTGGGTGTAATCGGCGTACATTTCAATAAGGCTGCCTTCGTCAGCAAGAGCGGCGATAAGGTTATCGCTTTTTACGTCTATGTTAAGCGCGTCGCTGGTTCTGTTGGGATCGTCCTCATTTTCAGATATTTTATCGCAGGTATAAGCGAATATTTGTGATATCTTGTTTTTTAGTTCGCCGTTATTTTTGTAATCAATAATTGTCAAGAGACTACTTTCTCTATAAGTTGAGCCGCCCAGAAGCTTTTGCGGGATGTCGTTTACATTTTCCGCCAATGTAAGCGGAGACTGAGCCGACAATACCGAATCATCCGACATAAAAATAAAATCCGCGCAAGCGGCATACATGCCCATAAGCCCTATGGCGTTACCCTTAATTATTGCGATATGCGGAGTATATTTGCTTAATTCCGCGGCTGAAGAAATAATTTGGGCATATCCTTCAAGAGCGCTTATCCCCTCTCCTAATCTTGCTCCCGCGCTGTCAATAATTGAAATAAGCGGGGTGTCCGTTTCCATGCTGCGCTTAATAACCTTTAAGATCTTGTCCGCTTGAGCTTTGCTTAAACTGCCTCCCAACACCTCGCTGTTTTGCGCGGCTATGCAAACGGGATAATCGTTTATTGTGGCATATCCGGTAATAACGCCCTCCCCGTAAGCTTGACTTCCGTCCAACATGCTTGCGCCGCTCAAAAACATATCCGTTTCCACGAAAGAATCTTTATCAAGTATATCGTTTAACATGTCTCGGATTTTCTTGGAATGTGAGAGAATTTTTGAGGTATTATCGCTTAAAAGCTTAAGATAATCCATATAATGTTTTTACCTCCATTAATGAAATCGAGTATCATAAAAAGCCAAAGATACCACAAATAGCATTATATTCCAAATCAAGGTATAAATCAAGGTATATATTGAAAATAATCATTAAATATTTTTTAAGTATGTCAATTCTTTTTTATTGAGATAACGATATTTCCCTCTTGCAAGGCCGCCAAGCCTGATGTCGCCTATCTGTACTCTCTTAAGGAAAAGCACTTCCTTCCCGGCCCACTCAAACATTCTGTGCACCTGACGGTTTCGTCCTTCAAAAATTGTAACCTCATATTTGCATTCGCCGTCATCTTTTTCTTCAAGAAGCTTAATTTTGCTTTTGGATAATTTTCTGCCGTCCAACATGATTCCATTTCTTAATTCTTTAAGCTTATCTTCATCAATCTTTCCCCTTGTTTTCGCTATATATACCTTAGGTATTTCATTTGACGGATGGGTAAGCTTATTGCAAATGCTTCCGTCGTTGGTAATCAATAAAAGCCCTTCGGTATTGTAATCCAATCTGCCTACGGGAAAAACTCTATAATCTTTTAGATCTTCAAGGTAGTCCATTACGGTTTTTCTGTTCCTGTCGTCTTTTACCGAACAAATACATCCTTTATGTTTATTGAACATGGCGTAAACAAATCTTGTATGCGGTCTGATTATATTGCCGTCAAGAGTTACGGTATCGTTGTATTCGTCAACGTTCGTCGCCAAATCCACAACAATCTTATTATTGATTTTTATTCGGCCTTCGAGAATAAGCTTTTCGGCTTCTCTTCTTGATGCTGCTCCGCATTGGGCGATATACTTATTGATTCTCATCTTTCATTTATCTGAAAAAATCTTTCAGATAATCAATTGCTCCTTTCTTTTCGACATCTTCTATAGTATATATTTTCTTTGAGAAAAGCAAGCAATCCTCTAAATAAACTTCCATTTCGCCCACGTATCTGTCTTTTTTTACAGGCGCTTTTACGCTATCGGATATTTTCAATTTATATTCAAGCTTTTCGCTTCCGCCTTTTTTTACGGGAACATATATATCTTCTTTGACGCACAAGCGGGCCTTATCCTTTTTGCCTTTGAGCACCTGTATCTCAGCAAGCGTTTGACCTGACTTCGCGATATTTGCCATTTCAAATTCGCTATGCGCCTTGTCCATGAGTCTGGAGCACTCTTCAAACATGGGGCCGCAATTAAGCGTTACGGCTATCACTTCCATTCCGTTCCGCTTGCTTGAAGCCACCAAACATCTTCCGGCTTTTTTTGTAAATCCCGTTTTTACTCCCGTTGCTCCAGGATAAGACTTTAACAGCTTGTTTTTGTTATACAAATATCGGTTGCCGTCCATTCCGCCGATTGTAATAAACTTTGTTCCCACTATTTCAGCGAATACAGGATTCTGCATGGCTGTTGCCGATATATACGCTAAATCGTAAGCGCTGGTAAAATGATTTTGATTGTGTAATCCATGAGGATTGGTAAAATGAGTGTTTTTCAAGCCTAAGCTGAGGGCTTTATCGTTCATCATTTTCACAAAGCCTTCCACGCTTTTGCCTGTATGAATGGCAAGAGCGGTGGCGGCGTCATTTCCGCTTCTAAGCATAAGCCCGTAAAGAAGCTCTTTGACCGTAAGCTTCTCCCCTTCTTTGAGATAAATCGAGCTGCCTTCAACGCCTACGGCTTTGCGGGGAATGGTTACCACTTCGTCAAGTTTTGAATTTTCCAACACCGCAAGCCCTGTCATAATTTTTGTCGTGCTTGCCATAGGTAACCTTTGGTTAATATTCTTGCCGTAGAGCACTCTCTTTGTAGATACTTCCATTACAATTGAACTTGAGCCGTTATAGCCGTATGCGGCTTGGTCATATTTATTGACAAAAAATAAATTGACGCAAGCAATTAACAGCGTTAATAGCAGAACCGCCGCGATTATTCGTCTTTTTTCAGCGTGTTTATTGTGGATTGCAATATCTCCATCCATCTGTCTACTCCGTCTCCTTGAACTTTTATTAACCTTGAATCGCCGTCTTGAACCACAAGGAACGCAAGCGGCGTTATCGTCAATCCGCCTCCTATTCCCCCAATGGGCAAATCGTCCGTTCTTACCCTGTTATATTTTCCGTCAATTTCTCCGCCCGCGGTAAAAAACCCCACGCTTATTTTACATATCGGAATGATTGTTGAATTGTCAGCCGAATATACGGGTTTGCCCACAACGGAATCTATATCAAGCATGCTTTTGATGCTTTCCATCGCTTTAGACATCATTTGAGTCAGCTCCACGCCGTCCATTAATCTCCTCCTATTCCGAATCTTTTTCTCAACTTCAGTATTATTATCTTAAATAAAGTGGAAAATATTATAAATAAATTGACTTTCAAATCAATGCGCAATTGTATGAACAAGCTGTCCTTATTTATTTGAGGTACAATTATCTTTCTGAAATCCTTTATTCTGTCCTTGAAAATCGTATTGAAAAGCGCTGACATTACATTCATAACATTGCACATTAAGCATGTTTGATATGCGTCATCGCTTTTGCCGTACATAAAAACAAATCTGACTCTGTCAATATTTATTTTTTCCAGTATTCCGGGATTCAAGAATAAATCCATTCTCTTTTTATTGCTGTTAACGCTTCGATATTCCTTTCCTTTAATACCGTCTATTTCAAGCCCGTCTTTCTTGGATTTTATACTGATGTCGATAGTATAAAATGCCAATTTGAAATTGCTGCCCGCCTGCTTGGTTTTTAATGAAAAAAAGGTATTGATGCCCATTCCGAAAGGCACCATAAACAAAAAAACCATAAACAAATAACTTATAAAAAGATATGGCATACCTTAAGTATGTATCTTTGAAGTAAAAATATGGAATTTTAAATTAAAAATTATTCTACGGATACAAAATCATCTTCGGCAAGAAAATCGGGAATTTCTTGATCGTCGATATCAAGAGCCGCCGCCGCTTGCGACTCCAGATCCTCATCGCTTTCGGCAGGATAGCGGTATAGACTTTCGGTAGACTTATAGTATTTGTCGAAGTTATTGCGAATGCTTTCCAATAATTCATTATAATCAGGCAATTCGCTTAAACTTTTCAATTGGAATTTCCGCAAGAATTCATCGGTAGTAGCGTACAAAAGCGGTTTGCCTAAAGTGTTGCGCCTGCCGGCTATTGTAATAAGGTTAAACTTTAATAACATATTAAGCGCGTAATCGGAGCTCACTCCCCTTATTTCTTCAATTTCAATCCTTGTTATGGGCTGTTTGTACGCGATAATCGCAAGAGTTTCCAGCAAGGTTTTGGAAAGCTCCCTTTCTTTTATGGGCGTTAAGACATCGGCTATTAATTCGCCGTAATCGGGATGAGACTGAAATTCATATTTATTATTGTATTCGATAAGTATAATTCCCTTGTTGCCAGAATATTCTTTTTTGATTGTTTCTATGGCTTTTTTTACCTCTTCTTGCGAATAAGCGTTTTCAAATATCTTATATATCTCTTCAAACGCAAGCCCTCTGCCCGCAGAAAAAAATAACGCTTCAATTATATTCTTTAACATCCCTGATTAGCTCCTCTTGATCATGATCATTCAATTCTATCTTGGTGTTTTCGTTGCGGTAAATTATTATGTCAGAAAAACCTTCCGCTTGTTCCGCATACGCTATTTGTTTTTTCAAAATCTCCAGTAAGGCGAGAAAGGTGTTTATCATTTCCGTTTTGCTGTAGTCCTGCTTAAACAGGCTATAAAAGCTTAAACGCTTATGCTTTTGTATTAATCTTGTCATTTCAAGTATTTTGTCGGCTATGGTGAATCTTTCTTTTATTATCGTCTTTTCTTCTTCGCCTTTGTCAAGGTGTTCGATTCTGTCCAAAAGAGCCTTAAAACATTCTATCAATTTTTCAAGATCAAAACCTTTGGCTACCGCTCTGAAATCCTTTTCGGTAAATTGCGGTTTGCGATAAAACCTATACAGCGTTTCCATGGTTTGCAATTTTTCGGCGGCTTCTTTGAATTTTTTATAGGCTTCTATTCTTAAATATAAATTTTCTTCGTCTTGTTCAAGAATATCGATTTCTTCTTCATCAAAATTTGCTTTGGGAAGAAATTTGGCCGATTTAATGGCTATAAGGGTGGCCGCCATAGCGATATATTCCGCCATATATTCATAATCTTTTTCGGGCAGATTTTGAACATAAGTTACAAATTGATTGGTAATATCAGAAATGAAAATATCTCTTATATCTATTTTGGCTTCTTTAATCATGGTAAGAAGCAAATCAAGAGGGCCTTCAAACTCTTGTTCTTCAAGGTGATATGTATATTGCGAAACCTTAGATTCGGTAAGTTCGTCTTTCATCATGCCACCAAAAATATAAGTCTGGTAATTAAGTTGGCCATCATGCCGAAGATATCGAGAAACCACAAGTTCAAGCTTCTGAAAAGTCTTCCCGCCACGAGCAGGAAAAGCAGCATATATATGCCGTAGCGATACATAAAAGCCGAATATTTATTTCCGGGTTTTAAGAACACATCAAGCAGCTTGAACCCGTCAAGCGGATAAATGGGCAATATATTGAAGAAAGCCAGCATTAAATTAATGCTTACAAGATACAGCAGAAAGTAATAAGCCAGCATCTTCAACATAATGATTATGGCGGGAGTGGTGACATAATAATGCCTTATAAAAGGAGAAAGAAAATAGAGCAAAAGCAAACCAATCCCCGCCAAGATAATATTGGTAAGAACACCCGCAATAGATACGGAAATCATACCTTTTTTATAATTTCTGAAATTATTGGGATTGATGGGAACTGGTCTTGCCCAGCCGAAACCCACTAAAAGCAGCATCAACACTCCGAATAAATCAAAATGGGCGACGGGATTTAATGTTAATCTTCCTGCTGATTTCGCGGTATAATCTCCCTGTTTCATCGCGACATAGCCATGCGCGTATTCATGCATAACAATGGCAATAGTCGCCGCAAGGAACAGAGCAAGCACAGAAATCAAAATTTCCGATACGCTTGCCCCCGATTGAAACAGCCTGAAAAATAACATATAAACCTCTCTTTATATTTTTAATATGATAGCAAATTTCATGCTTATAGTCAAACATATATGAGATAAAGGCATACCTAAAAAGGTATGCCCATTTTGCGTATCCGATATGCGAAAGCGTCAAAACGCGGCGTTATTTTAGCGACCAATTTTTAAGCACCCTTCTCATGGCGTCCAGCAGATTTTGCTTTTTGACATCATATTTCAATCTCAAATTAGCGGAACAAAGCTCTTGACCGTTTTTATCGCATACGCTTATCGTTCCGATAACGCTATCGGCTTTCATAGGGGCTTTCAATCCTTCCTTCAGCGTTATCTTGATTTCCGGAGTAACCTTTGTCTTTTTGTCAGAAAATATTTTTATATCGTTTTCAGCGTAAATATCTATGTTGTCGTATTTGCTTTTGCGTATTTTTAATTTGTTCGGTATGCTTTCCCCCGCTCTGAAAATTACTTTTTGCTCATAATTGGCAAAGGCGTAATTAAACAAATCGGCAACCTTCTTAAATCGAGCCTTGCTGTTGACGCCGCCCAAAACGGTGGTTATCACTCGCATATCCTTTCTTTTCGCCGAAGCCGATAGACAAAACATCGCATCGTTGGTGAAACCTGTTTTTCCGCTGTCGCACCCTTGATAAAATCTTACCAGCTTGTTTGTGTTCACCATTTGGGTTTTTCTGCCGTCGGGATGCACAAAATCCTCCATCCATATGGTTGAGAACTTATAATAATCTTTATACGAAAGCAGCTTTCGCGTCATCAGCGTAACGTCCTTGGCAGTGGAATACTGCTCTCCGCCCGGCAGTCCCGTAGTATTGCAGAATTTTGTATTTTTCATGCCCAGTTTTTTCGCGTATTCGTTCATTTCGTTTACAAAAGCCTCCACGCTTCCGCTTATGGCTTCGCCGAGCGCTACTGCCGCGTCGTTGGCGCTGCAGATAACTACGCCTTTGATTAAATCTCTTACATAATATTCGGTATTGGCGTCAAGAAACATTTGCGAGCCCCCCATTCCGCTTGCGGTTTCGCTGACCACAAGCTTCTGGTCCATCTTGAGATCTCCTTTTTCAATGGCGTCAAAGCAAAGAATCAAAGTCATGATTTTTACCATGCTGGCTATCGGCCGTTTCTCGTTCTCGTTATATTTCGATAAGACCGCGCCGGTGTCGTATTCCATAACATAATAGCTTTTTACAAGGTCATCGCTTGCAGCAAAAGTTGTTTGATTGAGCGTAATACATATAAAGGAACATAAAAAGCATAATAACAGTATAAAAATAAGCGCTTTCTTCATAATTCACCTCTTGCTTTTATTTTCTGCATGAATAAGGCAAATATACTAAAAAATCAAGCTTACAACAAGGACAAACAAAAGGTAGTATATTATTAAAGGAATAATTAACACAGCATAGCATTTAAGCAACATTCCTATAAGAGCATTGCCTGGCGGACAGCATAAAGGCTTGCCTTTGCATCTTGAATATCCAAAAATATCGTAATGCTTGCATAAGGCGTAGTGATAGCAAAAGAATGCATACACGGTTATGGGCAGCCAAAAGAAAAGAAAGTATAAGAAAGCGTATATTCCATCCAGCATAAAGGTTATTATCAAAAATTTGAACCACATACGCGTAAAAATCAATAGATATAAAAAGTTGCCCAAGAATAAGAAAAAATGAAATTTGGCAAAGAACAAAAACAAGTATATAAGGGCGAACAAAAATACGAATTTTAATAGATTGAGAAAGATGTTGAAATTGTCAGTTTTTATTAATACGATAATATTGCCGCTTATTTCGATTGATTGATAATTGCCGCCTATCGCAAGCAATAAGCCCAAAAATAACGAAACTGATAATAATATTAATACAAGCTTGTTTTGTAAACAAAACCTGCGCAAATCTATAAATAAATTGACAAAATACCTTTTAATATTCAAAAACATACCAATTAATGATATGCCTGCAAAAG
>FZPS01000216.1_pt179 | contig 53711 bp, 36 predicted proteins | sample 1817821 | NCBI WGS metagenome assembly FZPS01 (sample SAMEA104158645, study PRJEB21678) | metagenome | place: Germany | collected 2015-04-21 | reverse complement strand
TTGTATTTTTGCCCATCTGATTTATTTTAGTTTCTTCAACCACAAAATAAATCAAAATAGGTCAAACAGTAAAATGTTTGGCCTATATTTTTTTGCCTAAACCGAAAGTTTTACCGGACAACAATGAAAAATAATCTTTTCATTGTGTTTAAGTTTAAATTTGTATTTACTTTAATTATTATTCTGTTTATTTGTTTAGTCGTTTATTTGTTTAGTCGTTGGTCCTCCTTGCAATCTCTTGCTTATTAGACCTTAGCCTAACACTATTAAACGTTTGTTTTCTTATTTTGTTCGTTTTTTTTATTATTGTTTATTTGTTTTTTTTTATTGTTTATTTGTTTAGTCGTTTATTTGTTTAGTTGTTCTTACTTATTACTTCTTACTTATCACTTATAACTCCTAACTCCTCACTCCTAACTTACATCTCAATATCAACTCCTTCTTCTTCTCCCCAATCGTCGACTGAGGCTCCCATTCCTCCACCGGTACCGCCGATATAGGGTAGTTCGATGATGTCGTCTATGATTATTAGGCCTCCGTCTGGGAGGTCGTCCATATCGTCTGTGATATCGAACTCGAAGAATAGGGTCTCGCCGTTATTTAATATTGTGCGTACTATAAAGCTTGAGCTCCTATCTTTTATCTTTCCAAATGTGCTTAGATGCATTATAAGCTCTCCATCCTTAAGTCTCATCTCGCCATGTATGGACACTGGGTCGTCTGCTGGCTTATGCTCTCCTAACATATAGGAGCCTGAAAGCCCTGAGACTATTCCATATACCCCAACTAATCCTCCTGCGTTCTCTACCTCTACATGTATCTCATAGTTCTTGACTACATCATCTGGAGCTATGCTTATCTCATACTCTATTCCAACCTCTTCTATCGATACTCCTTCGTAGATTCCGGTATAGAATACCTCGTCTGTTTGGTTCAGAATTAGGAAGTCGTCGAAGTTCATTAGTTTATCTTTGAATGTACGTTCTGGATCGCTAGGTGGTGTGGTGGCTAGGGCGGAGAAGAACCTATCTGTTCCTCTTACCACTATGGCCTCATAATCGTAGGTATAAATAATAATATCAAAGACCCCTCTTGGTAGGGATATATATCCTCCATCTCCTTCTATAAATGTGGAAATATTGCTCTTGGTCGTGGTAGAGTTCCTTTGGTAGGCTAGTACGTAGAAATAATCCGTTTTGGATTTGGCTCCAAACTTGGTCCAGTCCACGTTGATATATAGCCTGCTCGTTGGCAGCTCCACTAGGTCACGCCTTGTGCAGGAGCTAGTGATAATAAGCATTGCAAGTGCGAGAATATAGACAGCCTTTCTATTTATTCTTAGCCTTCTCTTCATCTCCCACCTCCTCTATACTTATCAAACAATACCCATACTAGACTAACCTTTGCCTTGGTTGGTCCAATATATTGAAACCTGCTTGCGCTAGTCTTAATCAAAAGGTCTTCGAATGGATAATAATACCGATTATTGGTGATTATTACTCCAAGACCCATACTTAGCTCTAGGTTGAGGCTATGGCTTATCTGAGTGGAATAGCCAAAGCTTATGCCCGATGCTGTTTCAATCTCTCCCTGTGTTCCGTCATCCTTATATTGGAAGTCGAATAGTCCTAAGCCTGTGTATAGCCCTAAGAAGGGTCCGGTTAGTCCTCTACATCTTCCATCCACAACCTCGTCTGCGAACCAGTATCTTCCCTCAACTCCAAAGCTGATTAGCTCGTAGGCAAACCTCTTGCCGGAGTTTACATACCAAGGGAATTGATACTCAAAGTTAAAAGAAAAACTTCTATGCTGTAGCTCTAGCTCCAAATTAGGTGCTCCAACTGCAATATAGAGTAGGTTGGTTTTGAATGCTAGGTGGTTGGTAACCGTCTTATCACAACCCTGCCTAATCTCTTGCTTGGTCATTAGGGTCTCCTCTTGTGAGAAGCCTTGGACCGCAAAGAGAATTGCAATCATTACCGTTACTATATTTATTGTTTTTCTTTTCAAATCTTTTAGTCTAATCTCTTTCTTTCTATTAGTCTTTTCTTTTAGTTGTTTTCTAGGCAGCTATTTATCAATAGTATATCCTATAATAGGATAAGGCATCAAAAGCCTTGCCAAGTTAGTCATTTAGTAATCTTAGTAAAAAGTAGTTGTAAATATTTTTCTATTAGACGCTGCAAAGATAGTATATCTTACATCGAAATGGTTATAGTTTTTGCCTATAATGATATAGGCAAAAACTATCAAACCCATGAGAAGCAAGTCTAACACTTGCTTCTCTATGGATTTAATTCTTTAAAAATGATATTAAAAGCTTTCTTCCAAACCATTAAGGCCTAGAAAAGAGCTTATGAAATTAATTGGCAATTATCATTTTCTTAGTTTTTCTAATTCCATCATACTCCATAGTATAATAGTATACCCCCTGTGGCAACCTACCTGCATTGAACTCCAGATAGTGTTCGCCCGACTCATAATGTTTGTTTTCGGAGTAGATTAGCTTGCCGAGATTATCCATAATCACCAGCCTAACCTTCCCAGGTGTAGGGATGTGGAATGGAATCTTGGTAGACTTATTGAATGGGTTAGGGATGTTCTGCCCTAGTTCGAACTCATTCAATGGTTCAATCTCACCGTCTAAGCCAATATAACCAACCACCTTATAAGTATCAGTAGTATCGTTGGAGAGATTATAGTCATTCTTATAATTAATCCACGCTACCACATCATAAATCCTATTATCCTTACGAGGGATTCTCGCATCGAAGGTCATAAAGTTGATAAAGTTATGGTCTGGTTCGTCATTGCCCCACGCAAACTCTTGGTAGATTGGTGAAGACCAGTCGCCGTCCACAACTAGGTAGGCCTTTACTGTAGAAGGACCACCTAGGGTACCAACGTTTCTAGCCCTTAGCTGGACCCTACATTCGACGTTTGAGGTATGTTCAATATATATGGTATCCGCAATGGCATCTAGATATCCCATTGTTATATGGCAGGTGGTATCGTTGCTAGGATTATTATCACCTGGCACATTTACAAAGGCACATATACTCGAGTATGGAGCGTTGGCCCTAGGTAGGGTAGCAGCAAAATAGTGATAGCCCAATGCTCCAGCTGGAAGTGCATTACCCAGCCTATAGGTCTCGAGGACTGTGGTGTTTGGGTCACCATTAATATAATACCCTACTTCAATATTATCTATACCTACGGAGCTATTATTAGCAATGGTTAGCTGAACTCCTAGATAGTCTAGATTAAAGTCATCCACCCTTATCTCCCTTGCTTCTATATCCTTGGTAGAAGATGTACCCATTACTCTTAGGAAGAGGGTGTCGTTGTCGTGGTAGTAGTCTCCCTCTAGTCCTGTCCATACCTTGAGGTTGGTAGAACCGTAAGGAGAATTATACTTCCTATTAAACTTATAGATATAGCTCTGACCTACGAATAGAGGTGGTTCGAAGCGTATTAGTTCTTCAACTATTTCACCTCCCGAAACGCTATAGGCTACAGGGAGCTGGGTGATTGGGTCGATACCGAGGTTTTCAACCACAATCTCTACCTCAATCAATTCATTTGCAACCACCACTGGAGAAGGTTTATTGATACTATTAAGTGCAGCATCTCTTTGGAGAGGTCCAATAATAAATACATCACATATTGAGTCGTTGTCAGAATAGAGGTCAGTTGGGTTGAGCCTAGTAAACGCACATATCTCAAATGGGTTTGGAAGCTCTGTTCTAACATATCTACCCGTTGCAAAGGTGTGGGCATGGGTGCCATGTCGTGGAGCTATGGCTACATCTTCTACCTGCTCACAGATTGGAATATTCATATCTATGGCAGTATAACATACTTGGTAGTTGCGAACTGTATCATAGCCGTAGTTCTTTACTTCCACCTTAGGATAATAATAGGTTCCGTAGTTTGGAAGCGGATGAGGGGTTAGCTCAATCTTGGTAGCTCCAAGGTCGTGAGCCCTTAGTGCTCTCTTGAAATAAATATCATCAATTGCCACACCGTCATTGGTAGCATTACCGCTCTTAAATACAAACCTAAACTGTATCTTATTACCTAGGTTACTCGTCTCTTGTAAGTGGTTAAGAGAATAGGCTACCTGAGACCAGTTTTGGCTTCCCTCAAATCGGTTGGAGTCACTATTATACCAGCCTCTTCCATGTCCATCGCCCTTGGCTCCAAGCCTTACCCAGTCTCCGTTCCAGTTGGTGTAGTCCACATACATATAAGAGCCTGAGGAAAGGGCGCGTCTCATCATAAAGCTAAGTGTGTCTGGCTTTATAAGTCCAATATCGAAGATTGGAGAATAGAGTATACTCTCATTATTTGCAGGATATTTGCCGTCAAGTACTGTCTTCCAACAATTACTACCCGAATAGGCTTCCTTAATGCTGGCATTGGTAGAGGCTGGCTCTCCAAACTCCCAACAGTTTGTAGGAAGTGCAGGGTTGATATTCTTTGGATAGAAGTCGTCGGAATGGCTTCCGTCTTCTTCCTCAAAATCGGTAAAGTATGTAAGCTCGTAGTTCTTATATATAAATGAGTTCCTTCTAACTGTGTCATTGGAATGGTTTTCGTCTCCAATCAAATCTACAAAAGCTATAAACTTATTCATTCCAAGTTCTACATCAATATTAGCTAGGGTTACTATCTGTCTTTCTCCTGAAGCAAGATTACCACTCCAAGCATATTCATTAAGGTCACCATCATTAACACTCCATGAGATAACTGCAGAGGTAAGCGGCTGTATTCCCGTATTACGTAATACTACGCTTACATCATTATTTACATCGGTTATTTCTTCGAGTGGTGAAACAAATTTCATTAGCTCGGCATCTATATCGAATCTTGGGACTATATTAACCAAATAGTCTTCTACCTCTCCAGCACCAGGACTATCACAACCACCGAATGATGTAGTGTCCGCACCCTGCCATACTATTACTCTTAGCCTAGTGTGACCATTGAGCGCATCGGCTGGTACGTCTACTCTACCTTGGGAGAATATACCCGTAATTACTGTATCAGACATCATAAGCTCTTCTGGCTCAAAGGTTCCATTACGATTCCAGTCCACATAAGCCCTAACATATCCACCTATTCTTTGGATATCAGTTTCGTCTTCTGAAATCATTGAAGAAGGTATATCGGTTAGGACGTAGATGGAGTCGTAGATTCCCTTAAATAGCTTGGCTGCAGGAATGTTTTGAGTATAGTTGGTATACGCAACACCTGAAGGGTTGGAAGGGTTGTCGAGGTTTGCAAACTGCACCCTCGATATATCAATTGAGGTTGCTAGATTGGCTACAGAAGAACAATAAACATTATTACCATTCTTTGGTTTAACAAGCCTAACCATTGAGGTATCGTTCTGAGGCACATTATCACCATTAGTTTTTACCCATGCTCTTATTCTGTAGGTCTTGCTATAGTCGTGGAGATTAACAAGAGAGTCGAAGCTATATATAAAGGTGCCGTCAGGGTCTATGCCATCAGTACAGGTTTCAGTAACTATAATCTCTTCAGCATCGAGAGGGACAGTTGGTCTGATTCCATAAGATACTTGGAAATTATGTACTGGCTGTAATCCATAGTTAATTACCTTTACCTTGATTGTGTCTAGGTTGGCTAGTTCCTCGTTATACGACATATATACCCAACCTGCAGCAGGTGGTTGAACCACTCCTTCGTCGTCCAGCCCCACAAGGGCGAGGTCGGTATTATTCCTTGGAAGTATATTTACATGGACTGGAGTATAATTACTCTCACAAGGATAACCTCCTGGGAGGTTGACCCTTACAAAGAATGTTGAGTCTACGAATAGTTGCGAGGTTGTGTATTGGGAAGATACTCCATAATTATTATGGGCATAGAATGGGTTGAGGTCGGTAGAGTCCTTAAACCATTTAAGAGGGTAGGAGTCTACTTGAGTTCCCCATGGCTTGGCCCAGGTTCCATAATGTATGGAAGTATCGTTCATTATTGGTCGCTCAGGTGATACCCTCGAATTGACATTGATATACATGGTAGTATCATTGCCTGGTACGTTGTCCCCTCTAAGGCTCACATAGGTTCTAAGCCTCCATATAGTGTCATTGAGCCCTTGTGGATAGAAATTGGCTCTGGTATTGAAGGTATAGGTGAACTGTTCGTTTTTCTGCAATGAGTCCACAACTGGGTATACCTGTGCATAAGGTAGCATTAATAGCTCTCTTGCGCTTAGGTCAGGCCTTCCAATCACCTCGTAGCCTACCCATATAGAGTCGCCAGGATTGATGGTGTTCTCTCCCGTACTCTTAATGTTCATAGCAATCTCGGTTTCGAATAGCTGACATCTCTCTGTTATCTGAACAGTGCTTACTGCTTGGAGATTATAGCCAGGTATGCTTAGGAAATTGGAATATAGGGTGTCGTTTCTTGCAATGGTATCATTGCCTACTGTTGTGAAGACTCCAATGGACAGGGAGTCTAAGACATTGAGGTTGAGCGGTGGATAGAGATATTCTGAGAAACTAAAGTCCTGCTCAGCTAGTGATGGTAGATTATGGATAAAGGTTTCTGTTATACTCTCTATCACCTCTTCATCTTCTCTATGGTATTTGATAAATGCTGTTAGCTGAATGGTGTCTATTGTATAGAGTCCAAAGTTCTTAACCCTTGCCTCCACTTCCAGAGGTAGACCTTCGATATATCTAATCCTTTCTGGCTTATGTATGGCTACTACACCTGCATCATAGTCTACGAATTGATATTCGAAGGCTCCAATGCTTGGCTTCGGTGATACTGGCCTAAATCTATGGAAGAAGTCATCGTATACATCATCCAAAGGCTCTGCCATACGCACTACTCCCGAAGGATAGTTGAGTTCGAGAACTGAATCGCTTACAAATGGAGTAGGAACCATTACTGAGTTTGCATCCATTCCGTTGGCTGCTTGAACTGCTGCTAGGTCCATCTTATTGCCTGTCCAGAACACCGGTGAAAGCCCCGTTGTATAATAGTTATTATTATTGGATAGGCTTACCTGATCGGATGGGTTGAATACATAGAGTGCATAACCTCTTGCGTTATTGGATAGGTTATTGTTTAATACCTTTATATTATCACATCTCATTCCTATATTTAAGGCTCTTGAGTTGGCGCTATTGACGCTTGGGAATAGATTGACTGTGTTGTAGAAGATATTTAGGTTTTCTACTGAGTCAATATTTATACCATTATATATATATGTACCCGTGGTCTTGGTTCCATACATACCTATTGCATTATTATAGACCAGGCCTGGATTGAAATAATCTCCTTCAAACCTCTTGATTTCGATTCCTGTTCTTGCATTCATTCCACTGTCTATATGGATATCATTATATGATATATCCAATTGACCGTATATGCTGCTTATATAGACTGCTTTCGATATGTTTTGGTTACGATACTGCCTAACCTTATTCCCCTTTAGGGTAAGATTATTGATTCTATAGGCCGATATACCTCCAAAGGCATAGGAGTTGAAGTTTGAATTGATAATATCTAAATTGGTAATGGAGTCTTGTGAAGATTCATTACAGCTTAGAGAATATGCTCCATGTATAAATTGAGTACCATCAATTACAATATCCTTGCTCTCTCCCGAGATGGACAACAATGAAGTTATCTCCCTATTAGGCATATCGCCTTCCTTGGCAGCTATTACCATATTTCTAAACTTAATATCTTTGGTATTCTCCAAATCAACCACTACTATTGATGAGTCACCATAGGCTTCTATCCTAAAGTTTTCGAACCTAATATGTGCAGCGTCTTCTAGCCAGACTACGTGTTCTTTGTTTAGTTCTGCACTTCCATAGGTTAGGACTACATCGTTGGAGTCAGCAGTGTTTCCTCTAAATGTAATAGTGCTTTCGCTGCTTGCTCCTAGTATGCTTGATAGGTAAATCTGCTCATTATAGCCATTGGTTATTGGATTGACTTCAAATACTACATGACCACATACTCCTGAAAGAAGTAGGGCGTCTATGGCTGAGTTGAAGTCTGGATAGTCAGCACTTGCTCCACCAATGCTTAGGGTGGTAATATCGTCGCTATTACCAATACAGGCAGAGAATGAGAAGGATGCTGTGTCGTTATCATTATAAATAGTATCACAGTCTACTTCCGTCCATGCCATAAGCTCAATTACTCCTGAGGTAAAGGCTGTGGTTGCAATATTAATTACAGTGTCTTGATTGGCAGGTATTGTCCCTGGGTATTGGTATGGAGTCTGAAGGTCGTCGTTGATTGTCCATGCAATTATTGGGTTAACCAATGGTTCGGCTCCGTAGTTCTTTATCCTTACATCTATATCTACATCAATGCCCGACATTACGGTTGTAGTGTTTGGGCTTGCTATCTCAATTATTCCAGCATCACAGGCAGGAGGTGGTGCAACCTCAACGTGTACTGCTGTTCTTTCGCTTGAACAACCATACTTATTTACATCGAACTTAAAGTTTGGTCTATTGAAAGAAGCTGCCTGAGGGTTGCCTTCCCATTCGCAGGCTGGATTAACGTTATTACGATAGAATATAACAGAGTGGTAGTCGGTTTGGGTGTAATATGTTCTAGAGGAGAAACCACCTGTTCCTACTCTTTCTACATGGTGACATACCTCAACTACAATATTGGAGACTCCGTCATAGTAGAATGGAGTGTCGAAATTATAAACCCTCCAACCTGTATCGGCTGCTCTCCAATCATCGCTTGCGGTTGGAGCCATAATAGTATCCGTTGTGCTATAGTAAACCTCTGTTAGGTTGGTCTCCCAAGCTGTAAGGGTTTCTTCTTCTGTTGTTCCAATTCTTATCCTATATTCTGGATATTCGAAGTTTCCTATTACTCTTTCGATATGGAAGGCTATATTCTTGATTATTCCTTCCGTCATACCTATGGCTTCTAGCTCTGAGCCTCTGATTAGGTATTGTTCCTTAACGTGTTTATTCGAAGGGTTGATTGGGGAAGGACCTGCTGCAGAGAGTGAGGTCGCATCTCCTAGGTATGCAACGTCTTCAAACTCCATCTTTTCAGATACGTAGAATGTGTCAGAAGCATAGAGTATTTCTGTGGTATAGTCTCCTCTGGCTGCTTCAATCGTTGTATATTGGTCATCATACCATATTATTTGATTATCCGTATCGCCTATAGTAGTTAGGAAGGCTGTGGTTCCATACTCAATTGTGTCTCCATCCGATAGCGGAGGAATAGGTGTATGTCTCGAAACTATACCCATCCTAATTGTATCATTAGTATTGATTACGTCTGTGGATAGGTTGGATATTGCTTCTATTATAAAGCTTCTATTGCTTTCATGAGACGAAAGATCGATAGGTTGTGATACTAGATAGGTTATGGTGTCTCCTGAATTAATTGGCACAAAGCAGGTGTCTTCTATGGATAAACATAGGGAGTCTTGATCGTAGAGATTGATTAAGACTGGCGCTTCGGCAAGTGTAGACACTCCAGTATTATAAATCCTAAGCACTATTTCTTCTAGGCCAAGGGTACATACTTCTTCATCTACTATCCCTGAAAGCTCTATATTGGATATGCCAGGGTCCACGGTTGGAATACCGCTTACCAAAACATTATAGGCCGACTTAAATCCTAAACATCCATTATCGAATGCGGTTACTAAATTGGTATTAAGTGTTCCTAGGCTCATTGGTGTAGACTCGCTTGCTGGTATCCAGGCGGTTGAGTCTGTGATAGAAGAAGAGGTTCTAATGATTCCTGCAGTTCCATCTGTCATCATCTTTCCATAGCCCGACCAAACATTACTAGGTACTTCGTGGGTGGTTCTAAATCTTATTCCATTAACAGTTAATGCCTCTACGACGTCACCGTCTGAGTCTTTGATTGTGAAGCCTAGTTTGGAGCTTGAGTTGAAATTACCTGAACCAATGAATATGGTCTGTAATGAGTCGGTTGGTTGGTTGGATGTTCCGTATTGTAGTACTACTGCGGAGTTGGCAGGTAGTGTATAGTTTGGAAACACGAAGTTACGGGTTGAGTTAACGTTTAGACTATCGAGGTTAGGATTACCCATATAGTATTCGACCTTATAGCCTTGGAGATTAATATCTCCATTACCAAAATTAGAAAGTTCTATAGCACAGTTTTGTACCACCCAGCTAGGAAGGTCTGGTGTGATTCCTTCTGGGTTATTGATCCTAGTAAACTGTATCTCAGATATTTTTAGGTTTGGTATTTCTTCTTTTCTTGAGAAATAGAATGTGGTGTCTGCGAATAGTTTCTCTGTTTGGTAATTGGCTGACTTAAGCACAGGTATTTCCTCATCCTCTCCTAAGAACCAATATATGGAGTCATTGGAAGTGATGCTTAATAGGGCCGAATCACCGTAGTTGATGGTTATGTTTTGGTCTGGTAGTGCAGAAAGCTGGTATCTCGAATTGATATAACATACTGCTGTGTCGTTGGTCTTTATAGGGTCTGCTGATAATACCGAAAAGGCTCTTACCTTAAACTCTCTGTCTTGGTTGGTAGCAGCAAAATTATATGGTAGACTAAATGTATGTACATAATCAATATTTGATTCTACTTCAAAGTCGATTGTGTCTTTTTGAAGAGGTGGTACTGGTAGATTATCTATTCTATACCAAAGCGCTAGAGTGTTTGGCAGAATACTGTTTTGGCTAATATTAGCAAACCTTACTTTTAGATACTCCTGACCTAGTCCACAGGCAGAATAAGAGTCAGAACCGTCTTCCAATTCGATATACTCTCCTTTTTCAATCCATACTTCTTTTACATATATATTGCTTGGAGGTGGATCAAATTGTAGGGCTCCAATACAGGTGCCTCCAGTGGTTGGGCGAGACTCTCCGTAGAAGTCGTCCTCTACCTCAACCATCTCTATTCCCTTATAACATAAGAAGGCATTGGATGTGTTTAGATTATTCCAGTCTACAAATAATGGATTCTCTACATAGGAGTCATCATCTCCTCCCATCAATGCTCCCCTCCACTGCTCTAGAGAGGTGAAGCTCGTTGTATTATATCTCCATATCACTTGAGAAGGATTGTTTACCATTGTTCCTTCCTTCCAATAAACATTATTACTATAGATAATTGAGGTAGGGGATATCGGTCTTGTGTAGACGGCTTGACCCATACCATCGCTTACTACAACGTTGTTCTTTACTTCAACATCTGATATAACCTGACCGCTTATACCGAGATTGAGTCCGTAGGCATAGAGGTTGCCCTGGTCTCTGGCGTATATATTATTATAAGCAATCTGTACGTTTTGACCGCTAAGCATATTGATTGCTGATATATTGGTGGTGGATGAACCGGTATTATTATTGGAAACGCTAATCATATTATTAGCAATAAGAGAATTGGTATTGGATGCTAACATTCCTGATAGTCCAATTGCACTTACATTATTAAGCAAGATTTCGTTTCTTTCTATATAAACATCCTTGGACGACTGAATAATAATATTATATACTGTGGATGCATTCTCTGCCCTATAGTTTTTAAACACGTTGTCCTCAATGCTTAGGTCAGAGGTGTATTCTGCAAATATTGCATTATCTAAATTCTGAGTAAAGCTGGAATTCTTTATAGTTACATTGCTGCTTAGATTCATTGGTGATGCACCTTTGATATATATCTGGTAATCAGCATTACCATTGAACGTACAACTATCGAATACAATATCATTAGCCTCTCCTACATACACGTATGCATTGGGTTTCATACTATGGATGGTCCTATAAAAGCTTACATTTTTAAATTGAATATTATTGGTTGCAGAGTTCATCCTTATTACGTTGGATACAGTGAATATACTATCCGGTGAGTTGAATCTTAGGTTTTCAAACCTAAGATGCTTAACTCCTGAAAGATTTATTACATCACCGTATACCTTATCTACTTTTATAACTACATCAGAATTGGTAGAACTCTTGAATGTAACATGGTTGGAAGATGAAATCCCTGGTATATTGGTAGGGAAGATTAGAGAGTCGGCATATTGTCCTTGTGGGTCAATCTTAATGGTTACTGGCCCCGACACTCCACAGCCTACCAGCATCTTAAATACTTCTCTAAAGCTATTAAACTTCCTTCCAGCCGAAATGCCCGGTACATTACCAATGGCGTATTCACCACTCATTGGACCATCACAGGATATTATCTCAAAATATCCCGTATCATTCATTGGCTCAAAGTCTATAAGAGGATGAACTAATTGGGTCCAAGACTTCATATAACGATAGCCTGGGTCGAATGTAATATTTGAAGTAAATAAATAATTAGCACTGTCTCCGCTTGCAAGACTACCATTCCATGTACCTACTGTTTGAGATGGGTTATCGTCTATTTGATAGGTGACAATTGCAGAGTTAACCTCATCTGTTCCATAGTTTTTTAATCTCACCCTAACTGGACTAGGTGTATTGGCCTGAACCACGTAGGTGTTTGGTGCAATTATATGATTGGTTATTCCTACGTCGTGCTTAAGCTGACAGGAATTTGTAAATCTAAACTTGAAATTAGGTCTATAGTTAAGAGCCCCGTCACTAATATTAAATGGAGCTCCACAGGCGTTTGTCGAACCTGCTCCTGTTTGGTAGAACTGATAGGAGGTTGCGGCTGGCACAGAACCAGAAGCCCCTGGCGCAGGGAAGCATTCTATTTTGGTTGTTCCACCTGTTCCGCTTGTATTATCCCAGCAGACCTTTATTAATAGATCGCTTTCTCCGTCCCACATATAAGGTTCGTCGAAAGATATTACCCTCCATCCCATTTGAGGAGCAACTAGATTGGAGCTATGGACATGGGTATAGTGTTCGGAATATTGATAACTAGCGTTTAGCGCATAGCCTGGGCTAATGCTTGCAATATAAACATTGAAGCCATTCATAGTAAAGTTGGTAGTAGCTTGAGTTACGTTATAGACTAGGCTTTCAATATGACCAGCCTCATAACCAACTGCTCTAAGCTCAGATGCTCTATATCTCATCTGGGTTAGGTTTCTACTCTTATTGGTCCTAAGCATTATCTCTTGATTGGATAGGCCAGAGGTTGCCATAGGAAACTCTCCAACAAAGCCCCTTAAGCTTACATATTCATTAAAGCTATTATAAACATACGGATAGGTAACCTTGTTTCCAATATTATCGTTCACAACAAGCTTCCAATGGGTTAGAGAGTCATATCCATTGAATGGAATATAACCTTCATAGGCATTATTGGTTGTGTTTTTAATTAGTGATACTCGGCTTATTTCCGTATCTTGATTATACTTATATTCTATATAGATTGAGTCGTTATTGGTTGGTGCTGAAGAACCTAAGAAGCCTATATTTACAGAAACCAATACATCATTACAGTTTGGTAGATTATAGTGATTTGGATATGTATTAAAGGAGTTAATCTGAGGGATTCTTACAGTATTACCAGAAGAGGCAGCTTCTGTTACTCTAATATCATCTATATACCATCCAGAGAATTGGTCTGCAGCTGGAGTTACTGGAACTATGAACCTAATCTTAAAGCTTGTAGCTGAACCAAGGCTATTACCTAAATAGAATACTTCATTTCTCCAATAAGACTTATCCATATCTGCCTCAGGTATATTTACAAGAGGGTCTGAGTCTTTATAGTAGTCAATCTTACGGAAGCTTCCGTAGAAGGGTTGAATACCCGAGCCATAGGATGCGTCGTAGGTTGTTGGTGAGGTTGGAGAACCTGTCGAAGAAAGAAGTGTCCATGAGTTGCCTCCGTCCACAGATATCTCTACTTTTCCACCTCCTACACCTCCAGTAAGGTTTTTAAGCATTGGGATATGTGAGAACTCGAGCCTAACGTTTCTACCTGCTGTTCTGGTTATGGTAGGAGAGGTAAATATGGTTTGATTAGCGCTTGGCTTTAGTTTACAGGATTGCGTACCTGACCCAACTAAAACAGTATTTAGAGAAATATCTCCCGAGACAGTCCAGCCACTAGGTAGCCCTGCCTCAAAATCAACATGAGTAATCTGAACTGGCTGAGCATTTGTCAAAAACACTGCAATACTAGCCAAAAGAAAAAGAAATAACGATAGTTTTTTCATATATCCAATCTATTTTAATCAATAATAAACTAGCTAAGTAATTAGTTACTTGGCTATTAGTTGCATAAATTGAGGCTTTACTCAATTATAGCAACGTACAAATTTATGCAAAAAATCTTCAATCACAAAGAATAATCGAATTATTTATGAACATCTTCATATAATAACAACAAGATTAGGATTAAAAAAGTAAGTGAATGCAGTAAGAAAAGTTTTAAATAAACCTGATAAAGCCCAGAAAAAACTTCCATAAAGTCTAGGAAAATTCCCGTAAAGCCCAGAGAAATTCTCATAGTGTCTAATAGAATTTCTATAAAGACCTAGCACCCTAAAATAGGGTATTCTATACTGAGAAATAGGGTATTATAGGGTGCTAAACCTTTGATAGAATTCAACTAGGCTTTGTCTAAATCCATTATCTTATGTTTATTCTTAGTTCTAAGATGGTTTAAAGTGATTTTTATCAGAGAAATGATTCTTAGAAGCACCTGTAAAATAGAAATTCTAAGAAAACAGAAATTCTTGGAAGAATACTAGATGATTTTGAAAATAAATTATGAATAATGCAATAAACTAGAGATATTATTCGTACTTTTGCTAGCAAATAAATACTAAAATCAGAATTCTATGAAAAAGAATATTTTTATACTAATACTTATATCCCTAATGGGTGGTGGCTTTCTGTATTCGCAAAGCATAGTAGAAAGCTGTCAGATGATTGAAACAGAAATAAAAGACGGAATATATAAAGATTTTGGAGTTAACTCCAATGGTTACCTTACTTATAATTATGTCGATGATATGGGTTCTAATACCCTAATTACTATCGACCTTACTCAGGTAAGTGTAATAAAAGATGTTTCGAGTAGGGGCTATAGAGTCTTTATTCGCTGTATAGATGGACTCAACTGTATCAATGAAAAGGGTAGGATTGGAGATGACGAAACCTTCTATGCCGATTTCCCAAAGACTTATCTCCCTGCTAATGACGAAAAAGGAATGAATATAATTTATAGTCAAATCCTATTTTTATTGAAGTTTGGAAATACCAATAGATAAAAAAAGCAGAACCAAGAACGGTTCTGCTTTTTGAATTGCTATAAATCAAAGTTTGCTATGAAAACATATTCTTTACTTTCTCAAAGAAACTTCTTTCTTTCCCTTCTGGCTTTGGCTTAAAGTTCGTACTATCCTTAAGCTTTTCGAGAAGCTTCTTTTCTTCTTTGTTATATTCTTTAGGTATCCAAACATCAACCCTTACTAGTTGGTCTCCCTTTCTATATCCATTTACATCAGGGAAACCCTTGCCTCTAAGCCTATACACCTTTCCTGATTGCATTCCAGGCTCTACCTTAAATTTTACTGCACCGGTTAGGGTCGGTACCTCTACTGTAGTTCCTAGTATTGCTTCAGTTACAGTGATATAGGTCTGTAAGCAAACATTATTCCCATCTCTTTCAAAGTCATCATGTGCTATCTCTTCAATCTGAACAATCAGATCACCATTAATTCCATTTCTTGCCCCAGCATTACCCATGCCTTCAAACGAAAGCTGCATTCCGTCGGCGACTCCAGCAGGTATATTAATGGTTAGTATCTCTTCTTTCTTTATAATACCTTCACCCTTACAATTATCACATTTGTCTTTTATGGTCTTGCCCTCACCCTTACAAGAAGGACAGGTGCTTTGGGTCTGCATATTACCAAGTATTGTTCTTTGTACCTGAGTTATATAGCCTATTCCATTACATTGACTACAGTCTATGGTTTCGGAATTGTCCTTTGCTCCGCTTCCTCCACAAACATCACAAGAAACATATTTATTGACCTTTATCTTTTTCTCAACACCTTTTTCAATTTCTTCGTAGGTTAGCTTAAGTCTAATTCGTAGAGAGCTGCCCTCATTGACTCTTCGGCCGCCTCTAGTGCGTCCACCTCCTCCAAATCCACCAAAGCCTCCAAATCCACCTCCGAATATATCCCCAAACATTGAGAATATATCGTCCATATCCATACCCTGACCAGAGAATCCTCCCTGCCCATCTAAGCCAGCATGACCGAACTGGTCGTATCTAGCCCTCTTGTCATCATTGGATAAGACCTCGTAGGCCTCAGCGGCTTCCTTAAACTTTTCTTCTGCTTGCTTGTCATCAGGGTTCTTATCAGGATGATACTTAAGAGCAAGCTTTCTATAAGCCTTCTTAAGCTCGTCGTTACTGGCAGAACGCCCAACTCCAAGTATTTCGTAATAATCTCTTTTTGACATATCTTAGTTTTATATTGCTACAACAACCTTGGAATACCTAATAACCTTGTCATATAAATAATAACCCTTGGTTATTTCGTCTATTATTATTCCCTTATCTTCCTCCTTTTCAGCAGGCATATTAGTTATTGCTTCATGAATGTTTTCATCAAATTTCTCACCTATAGCTTCAATTGGCTTCACACCCTTTTTCTCAAGTGTGTTCATTAGTTTGGTATAAACTAGGTTAAGACCTTCTTTGGTGGTCTCTGGCAGGTCTTGAGCGTTTATATCTTCTAGCGCTCTTTCATAATCATCAATAACCGTCAATAGGTCTTTGACAACCTCTTCGGAAGCGTATCTGATGATTTCAACCTTCTCTTTAGAGGTTCTTTTCCTATAGTTTTCAAAGTCGGAATATAGCCTTAGGTATTTATCATTAAGCTCCAATAGCTTTTCACCTAGTTCCTCAGGTCTATCCTCCGACTCTTCTTCATCTTTCTTATCGTTCTCCTCTATATTATCTATATTGTTTTCTTTTATTTCCTCATTAAGGTCTTTTTCTAATTTTTTATTCTTTTTGCTCATTTTAAAACGTTTGATTAGGTTTACTATCTTATTGGACATAATTACTCAAATTCTATTCCTAATATGCTTTTATTGACATTTTGTCATTCTAAGTCGAAAACTTCTTCGGGAGATTTAGGTCGTTTATCAAATCTGTTTTTATAACCCTTTAGAAACCTTTCTGATTCAGGTATATTATCAATATCATCTGCATAGAAATTAGGCTTATTGATTGTGGTTAGCTTATTGATTTTCTTGTCTTCGAAATAGATTTTCATCTCAGAGCCTTCTCCAATATTTATACCAATAAGTTCATTTTCATCATCTTTCTCTTCATATATATAATATAATAGCTGAGAATTACCATTGACCTCTAGGAGGTAGATATTATTATCCTCAAAATAACCCTCAATCTCCCTGCCCTTAACCTGGTTATGCCTATCGCTATACATAGTATCAGCAATTTGTATTAGAAAGGCATTATAATAAGCCTTTAGATTATAGATTTCGTTCTTAATCAATACCCTAATAGTATCCGAACTGATTTCTGTCTCTTTGTCCCATACAACCGGACTTCCTGTCATATAGAGTAAGGAGTCTGACATATTATAATCTATTCGTGAAGCATAGCCTTGGAAGTCTTCTCTATAAAACTTTACTCTTTCGAATAGGTTTATGCTTTCGAGATTCATACTAGTATCGTAGTGAATAAGAATGGTATCAGAGTGAATATAGAGAGTATCTCCTTTATCGTAGTATTTACAAAGCGCCCTCTCAGTAATAAAAGAGTATGGTATCGAATCGTTATTATTGATATAGAGATTATGTCCTGTGACAATTAGGCTATTTACGCTGTCCTCAATTAATATATTCCTTAGGCCTACACCGTATTTCCTCTTAGAGTCATATTCCAAACTATCAGCAATAATAAGCCTAGACTCATTGGTAATTCTTCCCTTTCTAAAGCTCTTAGAGGTTTCTGTCTGAGTATTATATAAGCCTAGCTCGGTATAAATCAATGTACTATCCTTGGAAATAATCTGGGTAGGACCGTAGAAGCTTGCAAGCTTGGTTCTTGAATTATAGGTCATTGTGTCCGAATAAACATAAGAGCTATCGGAGTATATCTCAACCTTATTTGTAAATACGAACTCTTTATAAGATAGGTCGTAGACTCCAATTTGGCTTTTAAGTGTAGATATGCTATCATAGATATAAGCCCAGTTATTATAGCTAATAGTATTAGGTATTCTTTCGAGAATTAAATAGTCTGTTTCGAGCATAAGCCTATGGTCTTCCATCCTAATGGTCTCTCCATATAGCTCACCAATCTTGGTTTGCCCATCATAATATAGCTCGTCTCCCCAGATTTTAAGGGTGTCTTTTTGGTTTATAAATATATTGCCAAAGGCCTCGAACCTATTCTCTTTTTCGTTGAATATTGCAGAGTCGCAATACATCTTCATCCCCTCATGCTCAAACATAACGTTTTGAGTCATAATCATCTCATCGGGCATTGATGGAATCTTATCGCTCCAATCTGCCCTATAGTCTATCTTCTTTTGAGCGTAGAGGTTTGATGATAATAATATAGAGATTAGGCAGAGTAATAACCTGGCTGATTTAGAAATCATCATCGAAATCGTCGTACTCATCACCACTGGTTGCTAAACCTTGGTATTTGAAAGACTTATCGTAGGTAACCTTAATGGTCTTTTTATCTCTTCTTCCCTTTATTCTTTCTTCCAAAACAATGTAGAAATACTGCTCTAACTTTCTATCAGTAACCATTCTTCTATACTTTATATCGTATTCTATTCTTTGGAATTGCACCACCCTGGCTCTTGGATATCTTTCGTCAAGGTCTTTGGAAATCAAACGTGGGTATCTATCCTTATTAACCTCAGTCGCAACCGATACAATACCACCATCTGGCATAAATAAGGTTTCTAGATCAACGCCTTGTCGGTTTTTGAAATAGGCCCTATAGCAGGTGTCTTCACCCTTCCAGGTATCTACCTCTATTCTTGGGTATCTTTTTTCGAATGCCTTAGTCACAGTCTCAGGAATCCTTACCTCATCCAAAGGATCTGGAGCTTGGATATCGACCATCTTGCCCTTATAATAATCACTGCTTCCAGGGACCTTTTCTGCGTCGCCTGGCATAGCTGTTCTTTGAGCCATCTTCTTTTGGTTCCTTTCTATATCCTCAGGATTAAGCCTAGCAATATAGTCTTTCTTTACAAAGTCTGGGTCGGGTGCATTGGTCTTAATCATCTTTCCTCTAGGATCGAATATCATCTCATACTCAGTCTGTGCTATCCCTTTCATAGAGATAATCAATCTATAATAATTATCTCCACCAAAGTCTTCAACATATTCAGACTTCTTAATCCTATAGCCAGGATAATTATTAATAAAGTAATTCATAACCAAGGTTGGAAGCTCTGGCTCAGCAATATTAAATATGGTAAACTGCCAATTGCCCGAAGCGGTAAGAAATACCCTACCTACTTGATTATCTATATTTATCTCAGCAACATATTGTCCTGTTTCAAAGAACCAGCCCATTAGCTTATAGTCAGTATAGGTGTTTTCAAGACCCATCCTAACCTCTTGTGGTACGTCTGAGTTTCTTAGCTTTTGAGAATAAAGCGAAGTGAAACCAAATAATAATACTATTAATAATAAGATTCTTTTCATAGTTATGAGTTTATTATATTTCTACTTTAAAAATTGTATCCTTTCTATCTGGACTCGTCGAAACAATAGCAACCTCAACATCCACCTCTTTTTCTATTGTTCTAACAAAGGCCTTTAGTTCTTCTGGAAGTTCGTCGTAATTATGTATGCCCGAAATATCAGTATTCCAGCCATCTAGTTCTACGTATAAGGGTTTGATATTAGTCTCTTCTAAGTCAAATGGTAGTATATCAGTCTTCTTACCGTCTATTTTATAATTGAAGCATGCCTTAAAGGTCTTAAAGTCGTTAAGTACATCCACCTTCATTAAGAATAGATGAGTAACTCCATTAAGCATGGTAGCATATTTAAGAGCAGGTATATCTATCCAACCGCAGCGTCTAGGTCTGCCCGTTGTAGAACCAAACTCGTTACCGTTCCTTCTTAGCTTATCACCATCTTCATCAAATAATTCGGTTGGGAATGGTCCACTGCCCACCCTTGTGCAATAGGCCTTACATACACCGAATACCTTACCAATCTGAGTAGGGGCAACGCCTAGTCCTGAGCATACTCCCGCCGTAATGGTTGAGGATGAGGTTACGTATGGATAAGAACCGAAATCAATATCTAATAAAGACCCCTGAGCCCCTTCTGCAAGTATTCGCTTTCCATAAGATAGGGCCTCGTTAAGGAAGTATTCGCTATCAATAAAGTTCATCTTCTCCAAGGTATTTAGAGCAGATATCCACTTCCTTTCGTATTCGTCGAAGCTCATATCATCAATCTTAAAGCTGTCGAAGCCATAGCCCATGGAATTAAGCATCCTTAGATGAGAATCCTTTAGTTTATTATATTTCTCGCCCCAGCTTTCGAGCTTAATATCACCAACCCTTAGACCCAAGCGAGCTATCTTATCTGTATATGTAGGTCCAATACCCTTAAGGGTAGAACCAATCTTAGAACTTCCTTTATATGCCTCACTAGCAATGTCTACCATTCTATGAGAAGGAAGGATTAGATGGGACTTATTTGATATAAAAAGATTATCACTAACATCAACGCCCTTCGACATCAAACCCTCTACTTCTTTTTCGAATATATACGGCTCTATTAATACCCCATTACCTATTACATTCTGCTTTTCTCTATGGAATATACCAGAAGGGATAATATGTAACACGTGCTTAATCCCATTAAACTCAAGAGTATGCCCAGCATTAGGACCTCCCTGAAAGCGTGCTATTATATCGTAGTTAGGAGTAAGGCAATCTACAATCTTTCCCTTTCCTTCGTCTCCCCATTGCAAACCTATTAATACATCTATTCTATTCATTATTATTTAATCCGTTATTTTAATTTAATGACACTAATTACAAGAGCCAAACATCTGCGAATTTACATATAAATTTCCAATTTATCGCTTTTATATTCTTTTTAAATGATATTCAACCAAATCATCGATGGGAGCTTTGATGAATTTGCCCACCTCAACTCCATAGCTTTCAGCTACTTCTCTAAGAATATCAGAACATAAATAGCCTATACTTCCAACGATATTCAATTTATACTTATTGTAGTTAGTATAGAATATAACTTGGTTGTCGAAGAAGGATTGGAAGGCTTCTTTGATAATATTCCTAGTATATTCCTCTTCTTTGTTTTCTACTGCGAACCTTGCAAAGCTAGCAATATAATAGTTAGGCTGGGCGCCCTTATAGAGATTATTCAAAAACTCTGTTTCGGTATAAGGATGAATCTTAGCAAACTCCTTGGAAAGCTTCTCAGGCATAAATCCCCTAAGATAGGCTGTAAGAACCCTTTTACCAATATCGGTCCCAGCACCCTCATCGCAGAGAACATATCCAAGAGCCCTAACATTTTCTACCACATCCTTACCATCGTATAAGCAGGAGTTAGACCCCGTACCTAATATACCACATATACCCTCCTCATCTCCACAGAGAGCCTTGGCAGCACCTAGCAAATCATGCTCAATCAATACGTTTTGGGTTTGGAATAGCTCCGAAAATATCTCAAACAGCTCGTTTTGCTTGGATTCTGTTGAGCAGCCAGCCCCATAGAAATAGATTGAGAGCCTGTCGCCAACTAGTTCAATATTTGGTAAAACATCTTCGATAATGGTTTTGCGAATACCCTCCAAGGATGTATTATAAGGATTAAGCCCCTTCGATACAAATTTCTTAAACCTCTTATTATCATCTTCCAAGCCAGTGTCAACCAAACACCAATCCGTGGTGGTCGAACCACCGTCAGCTATCAATAACATATATCTTTTCATAAAACTACCCCTAGAGACTTTGTCATCAAAACTACTAGGGGTAGGGATTTAGTAAATCAAGTTCTTTATTTAAATAAACTTTATTTCCTTAAGTGCTTCTTCTATTTGAGAGAAGGTATACTCAATATCGTTGTCCAAACCAACCGAGTAACGAACAAGACCTTCGCTCATACCCATTTCCTTTTGGAACTCTTCAGGTACCTCCGATGAGGTTGATTTACCCGAACAAGAGAATAGGGTACGGAAGAACCCAAGAGATACTGCTAGATAGCCTACGCCTTTCTCTTGCATAATCTCCATAAACTCATTAGCTCTTTCAGATGTGCCTAAGTCGATAGCAATCATACCACCGAAGCCAAAGCCATCATTCATCTGCTCCTTCATAAGGTCATGGTCAATATGGTCTGCCATACCTGGGTAGTTAGCCTTTATACCAATAGCATTAAATCTTTCAGCAAGATACATTGCATTCTTAGAGTGCTGCTGCATTCTAATATGGAGGGTGTATAGGTTCTTAAGCACAGAAGTTGAGCGGAAAGAATCAAATACAGGTCCTAAAAGCATTGCAGTACCATCATTAACATCAATCAATGAGTTAATAAAGTCAGCATCAGCACATATAGCACCACCAACACAGTCGTTCTTACCATTAACAAACTTAGTAAGAGAATAAACCACCACGTGTGCACCCAGCACATAAGGTGAGAATATCATAGGAGTAAATGTATTATCTACAATTAGCTTAGCACCTGCCTCATCAGCAATCTTTCTAAGCTCACCAATGTTTGCTACCCTAAGAAGAGGGTTTGACATTGTCTCAGTATAAATCACCTTAGTATTAGGTTTGCAAGCATTCTTTACCTGCTCAAGATTAGTAGTATCAACAAAGCTTACCTCAATGCCGAATCTTTCAACATAGTTCTTTAAGAAAGCAAAGGTTCCGCCATATACCGTCATAGAAGCTACAATATGATCACCCTTTTGAGCGCATTGTAATAAAGAACAGGTAATAGCAGCCATACCAGAGGCAGTCACCCAAGCAGACTCAGTTCCTTCCATTGCGGCCATAGCCTTAGAAAGAGCTAGGTTGGATGGATTCCAATGACGTGAATAAAGATAATATCCTTCAGTCTCACCACAGAAGGTGTCTGTCATTGTTTGCCCTTTTGGGAAATGATATGTAGCTGAATCGTTTATAGATGGGTTAACTCCCCTTTCTGGAGATGTTTCTGCAACAGCATTAATAGCCATTGCTGGATCGAATTTCTTCATATTAAATTAATGTTTTAAGTTTAAAATCAAAATATATAAGACTATGGGTTCATTGCACCACACACGTTGATAACCTGGGCGCTAACATAGCTCGAAAGGTCGGAACCAAGGAATAAACAAACCTTTGCAACCTCCTCAGGAGTACCACCCCTACGTAGAGGAATCTTTTGTTCCCAAGCCTTCCTAACATCTTCTGGAAGCTCTCCCGTCATATCAGTAATAATAAAACCAGGAGCAACAGCATTAGCCCTAATATTTCTAGAACCAAGCTCTTGTGCAATTGATTTAGTAAATCCAATAATCCCTGATTTAGAAGCCGAATAGTTTGACTGGCCAGCATTACCGCTTACACCCACAACACTACTCATATTAATAATAGAACCACTTCTTTGTTTAAGCATGATTCTTTGGCAAGCATGTGTAAGGTTGAATACAGACTTAAGATTGACATCCAATACTAGGTCCCAATCCTCCTCACTCATCCTCATAAGAAGGTTGTCGCGAGTAATACCTGCATTATTAACCAAGATATCTATTCTACCAAACTCCTTAGCAACATCTTCCACAAGCCTTGCACTATCTTCGAAAGAAGCAGCATTGGATTCGTAACCAATAGCCTTTACTCCCATATCCGATAGTTCTTTTTCGGTTGCCTCCATACTCTCGTTGCGACTAATATCAGTAAACGCAACATCACAACCCTCCTTTGCATAAAGAAGAGCAATTGCCTTCCCTATACCACGAGATGCTCCAGTAATAAGAGCTACTTTTCCTTCAAGTAATTTCATAATAATTTCTTATTTAATTATCGTTCTGATTGCAAAAATACAGATATTAATTGATTTATGCAAGAATATACAATCATTGAGAAATAGATTTATGTCCCAAACCCATAGATAGCTAATATAAAAGTATTAGCTTTGCACCATAAATAAAGAAAATATGAGGATAGCTTCAAATAGAATAAAAGATATTAAGCGATTTGCTTATAGCGAATTAGAGAATATATATAGAAAAGAAGAAATTGGGGTAATGATAGCGGAACTAATTGAATATTACTGCCAAATAGATAGACCCCACCAAAGCCTCTATCCCCACCAAACCGTATTAGAATCCGACCTTATCAAGCTTAACTCTGCCATCAAAGGCCTTAGAAACCATATTCCAATACAATATATTATTGGCCATACAGAGTTTTACGACCTAAGGATAGGACTAGAGCATAAGGTCTTGATTCCAAGGCAGGAAACTGAGGAGCTAGTCCATAATATAATCAAAGAAAACAAGGGTAGAAAGAACTTAAAGATAGCAGATCTAGGCACAGGAAGCGGAGCCATAGCCTTAGCGCTTCGCAATGCTTTCCCCGATTCTAAGGTCTATGCCTACGATATTGACCCCAACGCAATTATGCAAACCAAGCTCAATTCCAAGGCCTTAAACCTAGAAATAAGTATTATTCAAAAAGATATTCTAGAGGGAGAGATAGAAGAAAAAGACTTCGATATTATAGTCTCCAATCCTCCCTACGTAATGAATAAAGAAAAAGAATATATAAGAAGGAATGTTCTTGATAATGAACCAGAACTAGCCCTATTTGTGGAAGACGACAACCCTTTAATCTACTATTTTGCCATAAATAAAATCCTCGACCAAAGCCTAAAACAGGGCGGAAGGGCCTATATGGAAATCAACGAGGCATTGGGTAGGGAGACTGCGGAGGTATTCGCGGACAAAAGCCCAGAACTGCTTTTCGACCTTAATTCCAAGCATAGATTTATAAGATTAGAGAAATAAAATTCTGGTTTTAAAACCCTCCTTATCGGAGAATAATTATTTATTCCTGGGTAATAAGGATTATAACTAGATATTTATTTATAATAGTTTGGTTATTAAGATTTTTATTCCTATATTTGCAAAATGAATAGGTGGAATAAATCTGCCTTGTTTTAAATCAAAGAAATATGATTGAGATAAACATTATTTACTGGTTAATCCTTGCGATTCTTACGCTCATCCTAAGCGTAGGCTTCTTGTTTTCTATAAGAGAGAGCAGGGATGAGATTGTTTTGTCTCGATTTAAATTAACAATTAGGCGGAGGTATTTCTTAAAAATCCTATTTCCTGATTTCCACCCTTACCATAGATAGGTATTTCCCATAATTAAGCATTTTATTATCTTATAATCATCAATTTCATCGAAAAATAGGCCAATTATTATCGGAGAATAATAAAATAAGATCGCAGATTAATTTTTTATTATCGCAGATTAATTTTTTAATCTCCGATATTAATTTTTTTACCTCCGAGATTAGTAAATTGAACTGCGTATTCGTTTTGCATAAGCCTTAATTCTTAATTTTTAACTCGAAATACCTAGAAACTCATCGTGATTTTAGGATATTATTAAGTAATTCCTTAAAATATATCTCGTCAAAAACAGGTCTAAAATACGGTTCTATGCAATTTACTTTCTGGTTCATCGTTTTACTGCCTATGAAATATATTGGATTCTTTCTTTTTATTATTACCACCCTTATTATAATGATAGCCTATCCTAGTTTTAGGATGGTGCAAACCTTCCCTAATGAGAAGATTATAAGGAACATCATAGTGATTATTATGCCAATTATGACTGCCATAATGATATATAGCTTTGTAAGGGCAGATGCTCATTCCATCCCTATTGCAAGGGCGCTAACCAGCCTTTCTTATACCTTTATGTTGGTCTTGGTCTATTTATTCATCCTCTTTCTATGTATAGATTTTATTAGGCTATTGCTTAGTAGGTCGGTTGAGAATATGATTATGCTTAGACAGATCTTGTTTGCCCTAGGTTCTCTTATTATTATCATTGTATTACTTATTGGTAATCATAGATTTAATAATCCTCAGGTTATTGAGCTTGAGCTGGGTTCGAATAAGGAAAAGCAGGGCAAGAAGATTAGGTTAGTAGCGGCTAGTGACCTCCACCTTGGTGCGGATATGAGTAGGGCTAGGCTTAAACAATATGTGGATTTGATTAATGCCCAAAATCCAGACCTTGTTCTCTTTGCTGGGGATATAATTGATAGGGGTCTTGAACCTGTTATTAGCCAAGGGCTTGGTAAGGAGTTTTTGGGAATAGAGGCCGAGGTAATTGCTATTAGTGGTAACCATGATTACTATGGTTCTGGAAAGGAAAAGAATTTTGAATACCTTGAAAAGCATGGGGTTAAAATGCTTTTAGATGAGGTGAAATTCTGGGATGAAGGCCTATATATACTTGGAAGAGAGGATAGGGCCAATTCTCAAAGGCTTGACCTTGGAGAGATTCTTGAAAACACTAATCCTAGCATCCCTATAATTTTGCTAGACCACCAGCCTTTTGATTTAAATGAGGCGAAAAGACATAATATCGACTTACAGATTTCTGGTCATACTCATTATGGTCAGTTCTGGCCTATCAGCCTAATCGAAAAGCTTATATTCGAGCTACCTTATGGCTATAAACAAAAAGATAATACCCACTACTATGTTAGTTCAGGCCTAGGTATTTGGGGCCCTAAGTATAGGATTGGTACTCGTTCGGAGATTGTAGTAATTGATTTCGAGTACTAGCTATAGGTTCTCTTCATCAATGGTTTCTTTTCTAAGCTTCCTTGCCTTATGTTTATACTTGCTTAGCTCTACAAAGAAGAATAGTATAAGCAATCCTCCTAACATTATATCGCCAAGGGCAATACTTCTTGGTCCTAAGAATATTATGGGTATGATTAGGATTAATAGTTCTAGGGTTGAGAATATAATAAATCCCAACCACCTACCCCTATATATAAGGATGAGTCCATAGCTTATACCTATATAGATTAAGGAGGCTATGCCATAGTAAATGCGGTTGGCTTCTAGGTCGGCCGAAAGGCTTTGTTGGAAATAGTAGAACAGCTTGGGCAGGCTGTCGAAAGAGTTTAGCACAAAGCTAGGGAATAGGCTAGAGATTAGGAGGAATAGGGCATAGCTTCCAAAGAAAAACAAAGATAGTAATGATACTAGCCTTAATAGAATTTTTCTATTCCTTTTCTTCTCCATACCCTAGCCTCTCGTCCTTCGTCTCTTGTCTTTTGTCTCTTATTCTACCGTTATCTCATCAGCAAAACAATGCGATGACTGTCCATGTCCAGGATGTCCGCCCGGGCAGGTCTTAATGGAGCGACCAATAATCTTTATATATCTCGCCCTATGATTATTATTGGATATAAAGGTAAATATATTATTCTTTTGTTTTACGTCTTCCACATTTACCGTACTAGAATGCTTCCAGTTCTTACCATTATTTGAGTAATAGAACTCCACTTGATAAGGAGCAAATATCCATGAGGTATTATAATCTAAGAAATTAATGCTAACCTTTGAGAACTTGGTTCTTTTGCCTAGGTCTAGCTCCACGAAATAGTCCTCTCCCAATGTTCCTACCCAGGACTCTACATTTTGTTTGTCCAGCGTAATTCCATCAGTAAGCGGATACTCTCCACTACCTGAGTAATTAGGGTTGATATTCTCCATCTTATATGGTCTTCCTGTTGCCTTATTAACCTGGAAACAGTTCTCAAACATCGGTGATGTTGGTTTGCCTTCGTGGTAGGCTATGGCCTTTATAATAGTTCTCTCATTTATATGAATTGGTGAGTCATAACGTTTTGAGTCTCGGGTTGGGTTGGAATTGTCTGTGGTATAGTATATCTCAGACTTATTATCTGGACTATACAAACATATATTAATCCCCTTATTATAGTTAGTCGATGACATAATTGAATTAAATGCTAGGGAATAGTTTAGGCCTAAATGACTATAGGTCTTTTTGAGATTATCTAATCTATTTAGAAACTCATCGTAGTCCTTTTGTCCATCTTCCACCCAAGCAATCTCCGATACCGCTGCAAGCCTTGGTAATAACATATACTCAAGAAGGTTCATAGTCTTTATGTATTCAGACCACATTGCTCCCTGAACTCCTAATATATGCTTGGCTTGTTCTCTGTTTAGCCCAGAAGGCATAGGATTATAATGATATACCTTTTTCAATGTGGTATGTCCTCCAATGGCCAGAGGCTCTTGTGATTCTTTTCCTTGATAATAGTTTAGGTATAGGTGTGAAGAAGGAATCATAATGGCGTCTATTCCAGCCTTTGCTGCATCTATTCCTCCTTGTTCGGACTGCCACGACATTATAGTCACCCTCTTATCAACTGTAGGCGTTAGAATCTCATCCCAACCAATAACCTTCTTGCCCTTATCCGTAACATGGGCAATTATCTTATTCATAAATACTGTTTGAAGCTCTCCGTGATTATTGAGATTATGCTCTTTTAATATGCTATTGCATTTCTCACATTCTTCCCATCTTACAGTTGGGCACTCATCTCCTCCAATATGGATATATTCATAAGGGAATAAAGGTATGATTTCGTCTAATACATCTTTAAGAAAGTCTATTACCTCTTCCTTATTACATAACACATCGTCGAATACTCCCCATAGTGTGGCGGCTCCTATTGGCTCTTCTCTACACGAAAGATTAGGATAGGCAGATATCATGGCCATGGAATGCCCCGGCATCTCTATCTCTGGTATAATATCAATATATAATCCTTTGGCGTATTCTACAATCTCTTTTATGTCTTCTTGGGTATAATAACCTCCATAAGGTGTGTCGTCGAAGCTAATCGGTGTTGCGTGAGCATGACCTATCAATGTTTCTTTTCGAACTGAACCTACGAGGTGGAGCTTAGGATATTTCTTTACTTCCACCCTCCAGCCTTGGTCGTCGGTTAGGTGCCAGTGAAACTTATTTATCTTATGCATAGCAAGTATATCTAGGTAGTTCTTTACCTCTTCTTTGGTAAAGAAATGCCTTGCACAGTCTAGGTGCATACCCCTGTGATTATACTCTGGATAGTCTATAATCTTGGCGCAAGACACTGTCTTGGAATAATTATATGGCATAGACTTTATTTGATATATATCTAAGATTTGTATCAATGTTTGAACCCCATTGAAGAAGCCATGGTTCTCATTGGCGGACAATACAATATTATGTGGATTAATATCAATCCTATAGCCCTCTTTGCCAAGGTTCTTTTCGCTTGATATCGAAAAGATAATGGAATTATCTGTATTGAACTTAGCATGCGGCCTTCTTTCCGCAATTGGCATCATTTGAGGGTTGATATTTGAGAGTTTTTCATGGAGGTATTCTGCTACCTCATACTCTTTTGAGGATGAAGGACAGATAATTCTAGTATAAGAATTGAAATAAAACTCCCCTTCCTTATACTCTATGCTTACTGGCTTTGGAATAATCTTAAACTCTTCGTTTTTAGCCATTAGTCCAAAGGATAGAGTAATTAGAATCAAATACAAAGAAAATAGTTTTCTTGCTTTCATAATCGTATATTTAATTTAATTTATTATCGATATAAGTCCAAACTTTATGGTTTGAGTCTACAATAATACGGAATTTAATTGATATAGGGTCTATTCTCTACTTAATATTTCTTTTTATTACTTCGTTTAATTCATCTAAAGACCTAGTTTTCATTATATTCTCCCTCTCTTTGTTTTCTAGCCCAAAACCATAGGAAAAGTAGGACCAATACTCTTTTGTTTTGTTTAATGAGCTTGTTAGCTTGCTTAATTCGGAGTATAATCTAATAATTGCTTCCTTATTGCTTATTCTATTATATGCTTCGCTTCTTCTAATCTCTTCTCCAAGCAAAGGATTGCGAAGAATACCTCTTCCAATCATCCAGTCATTGATGTCTGGGAATCTTTCTTTGAGCTTGATATAATCTTGTAAACAAAGGATATCACCATTATAAACCACCTTGGTCCTAATTAGCTTATAGGCTTCTTCGAAAGACTCTAAATCCACCCTTTCATTATATCCCTCAATTCCAATTCTTGGATGTATTATCACTGAGCTAATAGGGTAGGAGTTGATTATTGGGATAATATCTAATATCTCCTCCTTGGACTCATAGCCTAGCCTTAGCTTTATAGACACAGAGAAAGGAGAATCTCTAGTTATTCTCTCTATGATTTCTTCCACCTTATTAGGATATTTCAATAGCTTAGAGCCTCTTGTCTTTCTATTAATCCTTGATACAGAACAGCCCATATTTAGATTCACTTCCTTATAGCCTAGCTTATATATCTCATCCGCAACCTCTCTTATTCCTTCGGGAGAGCTGCCTAGTATTTGGGGAACGAGTCTTTCTTCAAATGGAATAAGTTCTCTAAACTTCCTTTTGCTATCCTTAATCCTTCCATGGGTATGTGAGACGAAAGGGCTTATTGCGGAGAGTTCTGCATTAGGGAAGGCCTTGGCATAAGCTTTTCTAAACCTTTGGTCTGTTAGCCCATGCATAGGAGCTAGAATTATATTAGCACTCATAATTAATAGATAGGGTTAATACTCATAGTAGTTCTTCCAAATGCCTTTTAATATCCTCTTGGTTTCTTTCTCTCTAGGGTTATCTTTTGGATAATACAATATACTGCCCTTTATTTCTTTAGGCATAAAGTTCATCTCTACAAATCCATCCTTATGGTCGTGGGCATATTTATAGTCTTTTCCATAACCAATCTCTTTCATAAGCTTGGTAGGAGAATTGCGTAGCTCCATTGGTACGCTTAGGTCTCCCGTCTTTCTAACTAGCTCTAATGCGGCATCTATGGCAAGGTATGCGGAATTGCTTTTGGGAGAGCTTGCTAGGTAAATGCTAGCTTGAGATAGGATAATCCTAGACTCTGGCATTCCAATCTTTCTTACGGAATCAAAACAAGAATTAGCAATTAATAGGGCATTAGGATTAGCAAGGCCAATATCTTCTGAGGCTAGTATAACCAGCCTTCTAGCAATAAAGACAGGGTCTTCGCCAGAGGCGAGCATACGTGCAAGCCAATAGACGGCAGCGTTTGGATCAGAGCCTCTTATCGACTTAATAAAGGCTGAGATTATATCATAGTGCATCTCCCCGTCCTTATCATAAACCCTGATGTTTTGATTGATTATATTGCTAACCATCTCATTATCTATCCTATCTCCTTCCTTGGTTTGAGAATATATAATCTCAATAGCGTTCAATAGCTTTCGAGCATCACCAGAGCTAATCCTCAATAAGGAATCAACCTCCGCAAACTCAAGCTTCCTACCCTTAGTCTCTATATAATACTCCTTAGACTTTTCAATGATTTCTATTAGCTCGCTTCTCTCAAGTTCTTTTAGGATATAGACCTGACATCTTGAAAGGAGGGGAGTTATAACTTCGAAGGATGGGTTTTCGGTGGTAGCTCCAATTAGGGTGATAATCCCTTGCTCAACAGCTCCTAGCAGAGAGTCTTGTTGGGATTTGGAAAAACGATGTATCTCATCTATAAACAATATAGAACCCATGCTATTCCTTGCCTTCTCAATAATATTTCTAACGTCTTTTACCCCAGAATTAATAGCTGACAAAGAATAGAAAGGCCTCATAAGGCTATTGGCTATTATATTAGCGAGGGTTGTTTTGCCTACTCCAGGAGGTCCCCAGAGTATCATTGAAGGTATGGAGTTATTCTCAATAGCATTTCTAAGTATCTTGCCTTCCCCAATCAGGTGTTTTTGACCTATATACTCCTCTAAGCTATTGGGTCTAAGTGTTTCTGCTAGCGGCTTCATAATAGTCTCTTTTATTATTTATAGATTAAGAACACAGTGTTTCTTTTATGCAAATCAGGCTTATTCTTCTTCCAGTCTTTAGCATACCTTGTGATTATCTCCTCGCTATCCAATAGGATATCAGACGCAATACAGATTCTAGTACTAGGTTTTAGATTATTGATAAGAGCTTCTAGTAATTGATTGTTTCTATAAGGTGCTTCAATAAATATCTGTGTTTGATTATCTCTAAGCATTGTCTTTTCAATCTCTCTAATCCTTTCGCTTCTATCTCTTTTCTCAATTGGAATATAACCCAAGAAGGCAAAGCTTTGACCATTAAACCCCGAAGCCATTAATGCCATCATAATGGACGAAGGACCAACGAGTGGAACAACTCTAATCCCCTTATCTTGAGCCATTCTAACTATAATAGCTCCTGGATCTGCAATACAAGGAAGCCCAGCCTCCGACATAAGCCCTAGGTTTCTACCCTCCTCAATCGGTCTAAGGTATCCCACAATATCTTCTTCCTTGCTATGCTTATTAAGCTCATAATAATTGACCTCATCTAGAGAATGCTTATAGTCGGACCTTCTTAGAAAACGTCTCGATGTTCTAATGTTTTCTACAATGAAATCCTTACATAGATTAAGTGCTTCCTTATTATATTCAGGTAAGGACTCAGCCAAATCACCATCTGATATAGGTGTTGGAAATAGGTATAGACATGCTTGTTTCATATAGTTTGCAAAGATAATTAAAGTATTTGAGAGTATATATAGAACTTTTTTTTAAATACAACGTTTAATTGATACGAGATATATTAATTAAATTGATTTGACTATGATAAGAAAACTAGTATTACCGATTCTAGCAATAGGTATCCTAGCTGCATTTGCTAGCTGTGAGAACAAAACAAGCTGTACATGTAAGATTATTAACCATAGGGGAGAGGTCTTCGTGGATAACCTTAACCTAACAACCAGTGCAAGCAATTGTGATGGGGTTGACTGGGATGAGTTTCCAGAAGAATGGAGTGATATCAACGCTGCAGGAGGATTTACCTTTGAATGTATAGAAGACTAACTCTATTAGTAGAAGAGGAATTATAGATGAGGAAACCTAACTCAGCCCTTTCTTATTTGGTTCTCATCCTTATTGGATTAGTCTTTATAGCTTCGGCGGTTCTTAAGCTAATCTCGATAGAGAATGTAGACCTATTTCTCTACGAGCATAGGGTGCTGAACTGGACTTTTACTAGCATGGCTTCTCGACTGCTTATAAGCATAGAGGCTATATTGGGCTTTATGCTAATCTTTAGGGTAAGGCCTAAGCTAACCCTTAGACTAGCACAAATATTCTTATTTGCCTTTTCTATCTATGTTCTTCTAAAGCCTTTAGTCTTCGACCTAAATGACGATAATTGTCATTGCTTTGGCACTGTTATAGAGTTTTCAAGCTACGAAACATTGGCCAAAAACCTTATCCTGCTAGCAGTATCGTTTTTGATTCCTGCTTATAACCTCAAACCAATAAGACATGAGAAACTAATACTAGGAGGGCTTGGTATTATTATAATAGCTTCAGTCTTTGTGGTTAAGCCTCCCGACTTTATTGCTACAAGAATGAATATTAGCGTGGTCAATATCAACCAAGACGCAATGTCAGAGCTAATTTCCCAGAAAGAAGTCGATGACCTTGGGCTCTCTCAGGGTAGAAAGGTTGTAGGACTCTATAGCACCAATTGCAAGTATTGTGTAATGGCTTCAAGGAAACTAGATGTAATTATCAAGAAACATGGTTTGGATGAGAAAAGCTTTTTGGAAATATACTGGGGAGATGAAAGCAGGCTCAAAGAATTGAATAAGTCTAGAGGGCTTGAGATAGATTGGGTTATGGTTTCGCCGCTGCTGTTTTTGGAAGCCACAAATAATAGACAACCTCTAGTAGTCTTGTTCGAAGATGGAATAATTATTGATGCCTATAAACTAACTACGATAAATGAGCGTTATATATATGAGTTTATAAATAATAATTAGTTATGAAAGCAAGGATTTTATTTTCAGTATTAGGGTTATTATCAATTGGACTAGTATCATGTGTAGACCAAAACGACTGTATATGCACAGCTACAGTCTCCAAAAAAGCCGCACATAGAGGTGCAAGCTCAACCTATCCAGTCTATGATTGGGGTTCGAGCTGTAGCTCAATATCTCAGAGCGATATTCCAGGGCTAGACGATGGTATGACATATTCAATTGATTGCGAAGACCTCTAATCTTCTTTTATTAAACATTAATTAGATAATACTATGATTCAAATACTTTGGGTCGATGACGAGATTGACCTACTAAAACCTCATATTCTATTTCTTTCAGCAAAGGGTTATGAAGTAACGCCAGCAACATCGGGCAACGAAGCTTTAGACCTAATCGATAATATGCATTTCGATGTGGTCTTTTTGGACGAAAACATGCCAGGATTAACAGGACTAGACACCCTTGCTCTAATCAAAGACAAAAAGCCTAGTCTTCCCATAATAATGATAACGAAAAGTGAGGAAGAGATGATAATGGAGCAGGCAATAGGAGCCAAGATAACCGACTACCTAATCAAGCCCGTTAATCCTAATCAAATCCTTTTAGCATTAAAGAAACACTTAGACAATAAAAGACTTATCTCACAGGCTTCCGCACAAGGTTATCAACAAGAGTTTAGAGAAATATCCATGAGACTTATGGATAGGCTAACACCTTCTGAGTGGATGGATGTGTATAAGAAGATAGTATATTGGGAGCTAGAGCTTTCAGAGTCCAATGATGAGGGAATATTCGAAATACTCCAACAACAAAAAGATGAAGCCAATAATCTTTTCTGTAGGTTCTACGAAAGAAACTACGAGGACTGGCTAGTGGGCAATACTGACGAAAAGCCTCTACTCTCTCATACAGTTTTAAAAGAAAAGCTATTCCCAATCCTCAAAGATAATGTAGAGCAAGGAATATCAACCTTTTTGATAGTAATAGACAACCTCCGTTACGATCAATGGAAGGCCATACAGCCTAGGATAGAGGATTATTATAGAACAGATAGCGAAGACATATACTATAGCATAGTTCCAAGCACAACACAGTATGCGCGTAACTCGCTCTTCTCAGGGCTAATGCCAGCAGAGATAGAGAAGAAATACCCCAATCTTTGGGTAAATGAAGACAAGGAAGGCAATAAGAACCAACACGAACACGAACTTCTAGACCACTATCTCAAACGATATGGTATAAATATCAAGACCACCTACCATAAGGTCCTCAATGCAGTATACGGAAAGAGGATGGTAGACAACCTTCCAAACCTAATACAAAACGACCTTAACGTAGTAGTCTATAATTTCATAGATATGCTTTCCCATGCAAGAACAGAAAGCGATATAGTAAGAGAGCTAGCCGAAGACGAAAAGGCATATAGATCGGTTACCAAGACCTGGCTCGAACACTCCCCACTTATAGAAGTCCTTAAATACCTTCACGAGAGAGAAGTATGTGTAATAATAACGACGGACCATGGTTCAGTTAAGATAGATAGGCCAGTAAGAGTAAAAGGAGATAGAGACCTTTCGACCAATCTACGCTATAAGGTAGGAAGGCTAATGGACTATAATCCCAAAGAGGTCTTCGAGGTCAAAGACTGCACAAGGGTATTCCTACCCAAGCTATCCATAACTTCACCCTATATATTCGCAAAGAACAACGACTTCTTTGCCTATCCAAACAACTATAATCACTACGTGCAATACTATATGAACACCTTCCAGCATGGTGGGGTTTCAATGGAAGAAATAATGGTGCCTTTCGTAGTGCTAAAGACCAAATAAGGGCAGATGAAAAAATATATAGCCAAAACAATTGATGACCTCCTCCCAATAGCCCATGATATTATAGCTAATTATCCCGATGAGAGAATCTTTCTTTTGGAAGGCGATATGGGAGCAGGTAAGACCACCTTTGCTAAGTATTTTGGTAAGGCATTAGGTTCGGCCGACAATATATGCTCACCCACCTTTGCTTTGGTCAATCAATACCTTACCCAAGACTATGAAAATATATACCATTTTGACTTCTATAGAATAGAAGACCCTACAGAGGCCTTCGACATAGGGTTCGAAGAATATCTCTATAGCGGTGATTACTGTCTTATAGAATGGTCTCAAAGAGTAATCGACCTCATTCCTCCATCAGCCATTATTATTCAAATAACGGAGATAGAAGAAAAAGCCAGACGAATAAGAGTTATAAGCCCTAATTAGAAGACTAAATTCTTAGTTTAGTTACTCGCCATGATTTGTTGGGTCATTAATGAAAACTCTTCTATACTCATTATTTTATTGATTACTCCAGTGAGGCCAATAGCGGTTGCGTTGGAGTAGATATGGTTGACCATTGAGAAAGCGTGTTGAAGCACTTCTGGTGAATTGGTGGATCTGACTAGGTCGTTGAGTCTATCTACGCAGACTATCAACCTTTGCTCTGCCTCTATTAGGTTGCCTGCCTGTGCCATTATAAAGCTTCCTTGTACCTCCGTAACTATATCATTATATTCGTCTTGTACTTTTTGAACATCCACAATGCTGCGAATCTCAGGTATAGCCTCTAGCTTTTCTAATATATTACTTAGTCCATGCTCGCTAGCTGTTTGATGAATTACTGCTAGATATTGTGTGGACTCGTTTATAGTACTTGCTACGCTCCTAGCTTTCTTTCCTCTAAACTTTCTTAGATATTCTATCTTCTCAATATATCTAGTAGATATCTTATCTAGGATTTCCTCGCCCTTTTCTCTATTACCGCTCTCAATATACTGAACCCCATAGGCTATATCGTATTTGTCTAAGGCTATCTTATTGTCTGGGAACTCCAATAATCCCTTATCCAATATCTTAACTGCCTTGTCTTTCTGGCCTTTCTCGGTTAGCTCTTTGGCTAATAGCATAAATTGCTGGCGTATATTCTTGGAATTATTCACCGTTACGGCTGTTTCCAAATAGGTGCTAGGGTCGTTGACTCCTCCCCATTCAAACTTGTTCATAAACAGGTCGTAGGTCTTCTCTGTATCAAACTTACCATAGATTTTCTCTGGCATTATTCTATAGACCAAGCCTTCTTGTTGACTATAATCGTGTATCTCTGGGAATATGCCCGACATATAGCGTGGGTCCATAATATATATAGGTCTTTCGAACTTATTGGTAGCTAAGATATCTAAGAACATTAGCTCGTTCCTAATCAATTGCTTCATACCGCTTTGATCCACAGGTATTGTCCAATGGATTTCGGTGGAGTCGTTGAGGGTTATCTTAAAGTTATTGGTTAATAATACCTTGACAGAGTCTCCAGTGTTTGAGAAGCGGGTTGTTCGTGCAGGATTACTCATCATCTCCTTTAGAACATCAGTAAACTCCATTCTCTCCATGGTTTCCGGCATTATAAAGCTAACGTCTGAGCCTAGTCCATAATAGTTGGAGGTAAGTGTGAATGGGCATTTTTCCGAGTCGTAGACCTTGTCGTAGAGCTGCTCCACATACCAATGCATTCCCGATAGGGTATAGTTAAGGATTCTTACGTCAGGCCTTACTCCTTCTACTTCCTGTACATACCATAGAGGGAAGGTGTCGTTATCTCCAAATGTAATTAATATTGCATCTTTCTCACAGCTTTCTAGATAGTTTCTTGCAAACTCTCTTGCCACATATCTTCCGCTTCTGTCGTGGTCGTCCCATTCTTGTGAGGCCATTAGGATTGGTACTGCAAATAGACATATTATAGTTACTCCTATTGCTTTGATATTCTCTGATATCTTTAGCTTATGTAGCCAGTCGTAGATGGCAAGTACTCCTATTCCAATCCATATTGCAAAGGCATAGAATGAGCCTGCGTAGGCATAGTCTCTTTCCCTTGGTTGTTGTGGTGGTTGGTTGAGGTATAAGACTATGGCAAGTCCTGTCATAAAGAATAATAGGAAGACTACGAAGGCGTCTTTCTTATCTTTTTGATAATGGTAGACTAGGCCAATCAATCCAAGTATTAATGGTAGGAAATAGAGTGTGTTCCTTCCCTTATTATCGGTTATATGCCCTGGAATATCCTTTTGTGGTCCAAGTCTTATGGCATCAATAAACTTTATGCCCGATATCCAATTACCATTGAGTAGGTCTTTGGTGCCGTTGGACTCATAGTCGAATTGAGAATGATTAAGTCCATAGCCTTGTATATCGTTCTGTCTTCCAGCAAAGTTCCACATAAAATACCTCCAATACATGTGATTGACCTGGTATCTAAAGAAGTATTTGAGGTTTTCTGAAAAGCTTGGCTTGCGGTCTCCGTTTATTCCCGCCCAATACTTATAATATGTAATATGTCTTCGACCTTCGTCCGACGAATACATTCTTGGGAATAGGGTGGTATGTGCGTTATCGTAGACCACCTTACCACCTGTGTTTACCTTTATATATCTCTTTTCGGTTTTGTCTTTTATATATTTAGGAGAGCCTGGCTTTTGGTCAATTGCTCTTGCTGTATAATACTGACCATGAAGGAGAGGTGTGTCTCCATATTGCTCTCTATTTAGATATGTAAGTAGGGCTACTGCATCCTTAGGTGCGTTTTCGTTGATAGGTGTTCCGGCGTTAGCCCTGATTACCAATACTATAAAGCTCGAATACCCTATTAATAAGAATAATAATGAAAGTATGGCTGTATTGGCTATTGGTTTATTCTTGTTCTTCGACCAGATTAATCCGAAGATTATTAGTCCAAATAATGCTAGGAAAAAGAATATTGTACCGATATTAAATGGTAGCCTTAGGTTATTTACAAAGAATACTTCGAATTTGCCTGCAAGGCTTACCACCAGCGGTACTACCATATAGAGTATGAAACCCACCATTACGAATGAGATTACTCCTGTCCAAATAAAGCCTTTACGTGTGGTGTTTGGATATTTCTTAAAGTACCAAACATAGGCCATGGCCGGTATGGCTAGGAGGTTGAGTAGGTGGACCCCAATTGAGATTCCAACTAGGAAAGCAATCAACACTATCCAGCGTAGATTATGTTCATCTTCGGCATCTTCTTCCCATTTGAGTATTATCCAAAACACTAATGCTGTAAAGAATGAGCTCATTGCATAGACCTCACCCTCCACTGCTGAGAACCAAAATGTGTCCGAAAAGGTGTAAGCAAGTGCTCCAACCAGCCCGCTACCTAATATAGCTATGGCTTTTGGCATTGTAATCTCACCATTTCTAAGTACGGCTTTCTTGGCTAGCATAGTAATGGTCCAGAATAAGAAAAGTATAGTAAATGCACTTGCTAAGGCACTCATAGCATTAACCATGTATGCTACCTTGCTTGTATCGCTACCTGCAAATAGGGTGAATACTTTTCCAAAGATTTGGAATGTAGGTGCACCCGGTGGATGCCCTACCTGTAGCTTATGTGCTGTTGCTATAAACTCACCACAGTCCCACCATGATGCGGTTGGCTCTGCCGTGATTAGGTATACAATGCTTGCGATTAGGAAGACTCCCCAACCCATTATATTATTGACTAATGAATATCTCTTCATAAGATTAAATGTTTTCTATGTTTTTATTTACCAGTTTACTGTTTCTCTATTGATTGGCATGGTCATACATCTTGCTCCGCCTCCTCCTCTTGGAAGTTCGGCAGCGTCAAGCGTTACTACAAACTTACTCGACCTATCTAGTTTTACTCTATTTGAGTTTACGTCTTCTGCTCTGATTACTTCAAACCCATTATTATTTAATGTGTCTATGGTGTAGCGGTTTCTCGAATAACCAATTACCTGTCCAGGTCCCATTGCAAAGAAATTAGCTCCCGAATGCCATTGTTCCCTCGATTGGAATAGTATATCATCTCCACCACAGCTCAATGGCATTAGGTCGAAGTTGAGCTTTTTGAGTCCATCCATAAAACAACCCATTTCCCTTGTAGTAATCTTTCCATCATTTATCTCAATTAGATAGGCTGGGAAGCTGGTGTTCTTCTTGGTGATAAGAGGCTCATATACCATGCATTTATCCCTATCTAAGAATGTAAATACCATATCTAAGTGAATGAAGGAGCCTGGGTCGTGTGGAAGGGTTTGAACCAATATGTTCTGCCTAGTCTTTCTTGCTGCAAAATAATTAACCAAAAAGTCAATACCGTCCGTATTAGTTCTATTCCCTTGACCTATTAATAATGTGTTTTCGTTAGCAATTAGGATATCTCCTCCTTCGGTGATTGCAGTCTCAGAGAGCATCTTAGGATTGATGGTTTCGGCCTTGAAATACTCTTTGAATATAAATTCCATAATAAAAGACTCCCTATTCCTAACCTTATACTGCATTGGATTAATCAATACTTGGTTATAGACGGAAGAGGAGGCGTCTCTTGTGAAAAACAGGTTATATAATGGTGAGAGTATATATTTCTTCTTTGAATACTCAACTGGATGTTTGCCTTTTTGGTAGAGATAACCCTCAATCAGGTATCTTGCTAGTATATCATTAGGGAAATGCATTAGCTCATCGTAGAGAAACTCCTTGTTCTCATCTTTGAGAATCATCAATAATAGTCTACTCTTTTTTGCTTCGTCTTGGAGGATTGAGGATAATAGGTCCAATACCTGGTAGGTCTTTGTCCAAGACGACAATACCCCTTCGAAGTTTTTGTATTCTTTTTGTGCTATACCCAAATTGAGTAGGTCGCTATAGAGTGCCTTTTCAATGGTGTTTGGGCTCATCTTCTCTATCTCGCTGCCGGGCGTGTGCAAAATTACTCCATTCAAGTGTCCAATTTCAGATCTTACATCTATATTCTGCATAAAATTATTAATTCGTTCAACACTACCTCATAAGCTCAGAATACTATGAGATATTTTAAGGAAATGCAAATATAGACAATTTATGCGGAATAATAAAAATAAGATTTTAAGTCTAATCCTCTTCCCTTCTTTTTATTTCAGTTCTAATAAGACCTAGCTCCCTTGAAGACTGCCCTTTTACTGAGGTATTCTCCTCAGCCCTTCTAAAAAGATAAGGCATCATGGTCTTGACCTGGCCGTAAGGAACATACTTAGCAACATTATAACCAAGGTTAGCAATATTATTAGTGATATGGTCGCTCATTCCATAGAGTTGAGAGAAGTAGATAGAAGGATGGTCTTTTGGAAGATTATGCTTATCCATAAGTTCTGCAAGCAGGATGGAGCTTTCTTCGTTATGAGTAGCAATCATAAAGTCGATGGTTTCTACGTTTTCTACAAAATACCTTATAGCGTCATCGAAGTCTCTGTCCGTTGCTGTTTTGTCTTCTTGAATTGGCGAAGGATAGTTTAGGTTTTTTGCTCTTTCTCTTTCAATCTCCATATAGGCACCGCGAACAATCTTCAACCCATATTTAAACCCCTTATCAAGAGAAAGTTTATGATGCTCTTTGATTTTGCTAAGGCTTTCGTGCTTATACATCTGATAGGTGTTTTGAACAATGGCCTTTTCGGTATTATACTTCATCATATTATTCATAACCAGTTCGTCAAGCATTGGTTGTATCCAAGAATGCTCTGCGTCTACCAAAACAGGGACGGAGTTTTCCTTGGCTTTTTGGAAAATAGAGTCCACCCTCAACTTAATCTTCTCAAACTCCTCTATTTCTTCCTGGCTAAGCTCTGCTTTTTCACTGACCTTAACCATTAGGTCAAACCTGCCTAATCCTGTAATCTTAAAGGCACTAAAAGGTATGTCCTTATTGTCTTTTGCTAGTTCTGTGGTTTTGATTACCTCAGAACAAGTATTATCAAAGAACTCTTCTTTTAGCTCGCCTTCAGCAGCAAAGTCCAAAATGGTCTTGACATTCTTTTCGCTTAGCTTTTCTATTGTTTTTTTACTGTCTTCAATATCGCTACCACCAACGAAATACTTATATATAGTATTCTTAATAATCCAATTGATAGGTATGCGAAGAGAAAAGGCAATATTGACAAGTGCCTTACCCATTTTGACCAAAAAAGGGTTATTCATTGTTTTAAACAATACGTAAGCCTCTCTAAGCTCTTTGGTCGATTTGTCCTTAAAAGCAATCTCTAAATTATTAAAGTCTATTCTTGTATTAGTTTTCATACTTCACACTGTTATTTATTTGTTTTATCATATAAAATTATTGGGCATAGATATAATCAAAGCTCTTAATAAACAGCGAAAAGCTCAATTTGTTTTATCTATAAAGGTATAGACTCAATTAACCTAGATGTGTATTCAGATTTCGGACTATAATAAACCTTGTCGGCTTCGTCTAGCTCCACCAGCCTTCCTTTCTCCATTACTAATATCCTATCCGACATATACTTAACTACAGACAGATCATGTGAGATAAATATACAAGTAAATCCAAAGTCTCTTTTCAAATCATTGATTAGATTAAGCACCTGTGCCTGAACCGACACATCCAATGCAGATACAGACTCGTCACAAATCACAATCTCAGGATTGATAGAGAGAGCCCTTGCTATTCCTATCCTTTGTCTCTGTCCTCCCGAAAACTCATGTGGATATCGATTATAATGTTCTTCTTCTAAGCCCACCTTCTTAAGCAATTCAATGGTCTTTTCCTTCCTTTCTTTTCTACTACCATACATATTATGCACAGTCATTGCTTCTGATATAGCATTGCCAATACTTATTCGTGAGTTAAGCGAAGAATAGGGGTCTTGGAATATGATTTGCACCTTCTTTCTATACTCTCTTAGCTCTTTGCCCTTTAGATCCAATAAGTTAATTCCATCAATTTCCACCCTACCCAAGCTCGAATCTATTAGATTCATAATGCTTCTTCCTACCGTAGTCTTTCCACAACCGCTTTCTCCCACCAGCCCGAGGGTTTCTCCCTTATATAAATCAAAGCTAATGGAGTCTACAGCCCTTATTGAGGACTTGGTTCTGCCCAATAACGACTTCTTTATTATAAACTCCACTTCCAAGTCCTTGATAGAGAGTAGGGGAGGGTTGGAGTATATTTCCTTATGAATTCCTTCTCTTTCTTCCTTAGTAATTAGATCTGTTTCTATATTCTTATCACCCAAAAAGTCCTGAACAGTCACCAGCCTTCTAGGTCTTGAGTCAATGGGTGGTCTAGACGATATAAGCCCTTGGGTATAGGGTTGTTTTGGAGAGTTGAATATGTCTTTGGCAAGGCCTTCTTCCACAATTTCACCCCTATAAATAACTGCCACCCTATCGGCTATCTGTCTTATTACTCCAAGGTCGTGTGTAATAAATAGGATGGAGATACCGTGTTTGGTTTGAATGTTTTTTAATAGCTCCAGGATTGAGTTTTGTACACTAACATCTAATGCCGTTGTAGGCTCGTCCGCTATCAATAGTTCGGGATTGCAACTTAAAGCCATTGCAATCATAACCCTTTGCTTCTGTCCTCCAGATAGTTCGTGTGGATAGGCGCGGTATATGCGTTCTATATTGGGTAGCCTGACTTCTTCGAAAAGCTCTAGTACTCTTTTCTTAGCCTGCTTCCTGCTTATACTATTATATACCAATATTGCTTCCTCAACCTGATGTCCACATCGTTTTGTGGGGTTGAGAGAGGTCATTGGCTCTTGAAATATCATTGCAATCCTCCTCCCCCTAATCCTTCTATGTTCATTAGGCCCAATGGATAGGAGGTCAACACCGTCGAAGATTATTTCTCCAGAACTAATCCTAGACTTCTTTCCAGGAAGCAGGCCCATTATTGCTAGGGATGAAACACTTTTGCCAGAACCGCTTTCTCCCACCATCCCCAAGGTTTCTCCCCGATTAATATCTAGGTCTATACCGCTTACTACCTCATTCCACTCCCCTTCTCTTTCGAATGCAATGCTTAGGTTTCTTATTTCTACTAGCCTTTCTTTTTGCATAGCACCTCCAAAGCCTGCTTCTCAGAGGCTATATGTCCCTTATGAACAACCTCTTCGTCAATTACTATTGCAGGAGTACTCATTATATTATACTTCATAATTTCTTCGAGGCTATCAACCCTAATAAGCTCTGCTTCTATATTATTTTCCTTAATCACTCTTTCAACTATATCGAATGTTGTTCTGCATTTCGAACAATCGGTGATTAATACTTTTACCTTCATATTCGTATTTTTTGTTATCAATCAGCAAATATACAAAAATGCAAGGAACTGGAGATATGTTCTAAGTTTTTTCTTATAGCAAGACAGTTTACTCTTCTCGGAGAACAATTTTTTGTTTTCCGATTTCATTTTCATAATCCCCAGGAATAAATACTCTGAAATTTAAGCTGGTTTTTTAAGCTAAAATAATTATTAAAGCAAGTTTGGATAAAAAAATAAAAATCTTTTTGGTTTTAATTGACTGATTGACAGTGTATAATAGCTCTATCGAATAAAAATATAAGAAAACCATTTTGGTTTTCTAAGTTTTCGATGTATCTTTGCAAACTGAAAACAATAAGTAGAATATATGGAAGTTAAAGAAAGAATAGTAAGAGAGACCTTTAGGCTTTTGTCAAAGAAAAGCATTAGAGCAATCACAATGGATGAGATTGCAGGAAAGCTTGGAATCTCGAAGCGAACCTTATACGAGAACTTCGAAGACAAGAAAAGCCTTGTAAAAGAATGTCTCATTATGTATATGAAAGAGAAGGAAGAAACGTTAGAGTCTGTTATCAAAGACGAGGAGAATACGTTTACGGTATTTATTACCGAAATGCTCTATGCTAACGAGATTATTAAAGAGCTTGGATATGACTTGATTTTGGATATAAAGAAATATTATCCAGAAGTCTTTAAGGAGACTATATTCAAGGATATGAACGAAAGTAGAGAGCAGGCTTGTATTGATATTGAAAAGGCCAAAGAGCAAGGCCTAATCAAAGAGAATATCTCTACGGAGTTTATTGTCAATATGATTGAACTCAATATGAAACACGCTACTCAGAGAGAATACTATGATAATATGGGCTTGAATGCGCAAACAGTGGCTAATACTCATCTCTTCGTTATTCTTAGGGGTGTTTCAGCACCTGAGGGAATGGAGCTTTTGGATAAGTACGATAAAATGTTTTTTGATATAAATAAAAGGAATAATAATAACTAAATAATAATGAAGAATTTAAAGAAACTGATTTTCATCCTATTTGGATTATCCACAATCGGTCTATTCGCAGAGAATGATCCTGTCGATTTGGTCTTAGACTTAAGCAAATCGCTTAGAATTGCAATGGATAATAATCCAACAATAAGGATAGCAGAGCTAGAGGTGCAGAGAGTGGACTACTCTAGAAAAGAAGCAATTGGTAGATTATTGCCAAATCTAAACCTAATGGGTGACTACACCGATAATATAATGAAACAGGTAATGTTTATGCCTGAGAGCTTCTCGGCCATGATGGGTGGACAGAAGTTTATGGAGATAGGTTATAAGAACTCCTATATGGGTGTGGTTTCAGCACAGCTACCTTTGGTCAATTTCAGCCTTTGGCAGACTATAAAGAATAAGCAGACTGAGATAGATTTGATTATTGAGAAGACTAGGGCGTCTAAGATTGAGATGAGAAAGCAGGTTAAGGATGCTTATTTTGCATTATTGCTAACCAAAAGCTCTTTGGATGTGATTGAGAAAAGCTTTGCTAATGCAATGGAAACCTTGGAGAATATCGAGAACTCCTATAAGCAGGGCTTGGTTTCAGAATATGATTTTATTAGGGCAGAGGTAAATGTAAACAACCTTAATCCAGCTCTTGTAAATGCTAGAAACTCTGTTGATTTAGCCACAATGCAGCTTAGGATGATTCTCTCTCTTCCTCCAAACATTAATATCATTGTAGAAGAAAGCTTGGATAGCTTTATTGGTTATCTTGAGGTGGAGGATGAGATTAATCTCGATGAGGTTTTGGCAGAAAATACAGAGCTAAGGCAGCTTGACTATAATATAACCAATCTAAGAAACCAGCTTAAGCTAGTCAATACCCAGCATCTTCCTTCTCTTAGTGTTGCAGGTAATTATATCTACCAAACCCAGGCAGAGGATTATGCGTTTAAAGACTACCACTGGGTTAGCTCGGCCTCAATTGGGCTAAGCCTACACATACCAATATTCTCAGGTATGACAGTGGTCAATCAGGCCAAGCAGATTAAGATGTCAATAAATGCCTTAGAGGTTCAGAGAGAGTATGCAAAAGAAGGAATGAATCTAAGTGTTCTTTCAGCTATCAACTCTATGAATGCAGCGAAAGAGCAATTGTTTGCCAATAAGGATGCAATTGCTCAAGCAGAGCGTGGCTATGAGATTGCTAAGGTAAGATACGATGTGGGTTCGGGTACAATACTAGAGCTAAACGATAGCGAGCTTTCGCTTACCCAGTCGAGGCTTAACTACCAACAAAGTATTTATAATTACTTATCAGCCCAGGCCAATTTAGAAAAGGTAATGGGAAAAAGTGAATAGTATATACATTATATATAAATAGATTAGAAATAAGAAATGATAAAAAAGAAATTTAATATAGACAAAATGAAAAGAGTATCATATTTGCTAATAGCAGCGGGGCTTATGCTAGGCTCTTGCTCAAAGACCAACAAGAATGAGTTGGCTGATTCGGATAATGAAATAAGACTTGTTGAGATTGAAAAAGCCAAGAAGGATGAGGTAGAGCAAATCTATGAGTTTTCTTCAACAGTGGATGCTGCAGTTAAAAATTTTATTACCTCTGCGGGAGGAACGAGAATTGAGAAGATTCACGTTGAGGTAGGCGATAGGGTAAGGGCTGGACAAAGGCTTGTAACCATGGAAAACACCAATCTAGCTACTGCTAAGGTACAGCTAGCAAATGCAAAGATTGACCTCGATAGGATGGAGGCCTTATACGAAAGCGGTGGTATTGCCAAGCAACAACTAGATATGATTCAGACCCAATACGATGTTGCAAAAAAGAATGTCGATAATCTAGAGTCTAATATATATCTAACCTCACCTATCACAGGCATAATCACAATGAGAAGCTTTGATAATGGAGACGTTTCGGGCGCTCAACCAATTCTCCAGGTTATGCAGATAGCTCCAGTAAAGCTAAAGTTTAGTATGAATGAGAGGTTCTATAATAAGGTAAAGAAAGGAATGAGGGTAAAGGCAGTGGTTGAGGTTTTTGGCGAAGAAGAGTTCGAAGGTAGGATTAGTTTGATTTCTCCTGTAATTGACCCAGCTACTAGAAGCTTTATGCTTGAGGCTGAATTTACAAATAATAATCTTAGATTGCGTCCAGGTATGTTTGCAAGGGTAGAGGTTAATCTAGGCGTAAACACTAGTATTGTCGTACCAGATAGAGCAATTGTCAAACAGAGTGGTACCAATGATAAGTTCGTCTTTATTGAGCAGGATGGAGTTGTGGATAGCAGAAGGGTGGAGCTTGGCCGAAGAATAGGCGACACTTATGAGATTCTATCAGGAATTGAAGAAGGTGAGAACATTATTGTTGAAGGTAAAACAAGGTTAGTAAGTGGAACAAAAGTGAAAGTAAAACAATAGGAATATGAAATTATATGAATCGTCGGTAAATAGACCGGTTACTACGGCTCTTTTCTTTGTGGCCGTGGTTATTCTAGGTTTCTTTTCGTTCTCAAGGCTTAGCATTGACTTAATGCCTGAGATTGAGATGAATGAGGCCGTAGTAATAGTAAACTATCCAGGCGCAAGTGCGGAAGACGTTGAAAACAACGTTACAAGACCCTTAGAGAACGTTCTAAGTACTGTGTCTGACCTTAAGAAAATCTATTCTTATTCCAAGGATAATATATCTATAATTGGCGTTGAGTTCAATTGGGGTGTAGACCTGGATGATAAGAGCAATGATATACGAGACAAGATAGAACTTGTAAAACAAATGTTGCCAGATGGGACTAGCAATCCTATGATAATGAAATTCTCAATGGATATGATTCCAGTGATGTATATTTCAGCAACAGCAGATGAAAGCACCAATGGGCTCTATAAGCTTCTTGAGGATGGTGTTGCCAATCCATTAAACAGAATTGAAGGGGTTGGAACAGTATCTATCTCAGGAGCTCCAAAGAGAGAGATTAGTGTAAACCTAGACCCAGATAAGCTTGAAGCATATAATCTTACTATTGAGCAGATTGGTCAAAGTATTTCAATGGCCAACCTTAATACCCCAGGTGGTAGTGTCGATATTGGTTCAGAGACCTACGCCCTTAGGATGGAGGGAGAGTTTCTAGAGAGTGATGAGCTTAAGGACGTAGTAGTATCCAATATTAATGGTAATCTGGTCTATCTTAGAGACCTTGCCTATGTCAAAGACTCAATTGAAGAAAAGGCTCAAGAAACCTATGTAAACGGTTTGAAAGGAGCAACTCTAGTTATTCAAAAGCAGTCCGGAGCTAATAGTGTTGAGATTGTAAATAAGATAAGAAAAGCATTACCTGATTTGGAGAAAAACCTCCCAGATGACGTAAAGCTTGCAGAGATTAATAATACAACAGATAATATTATTAACTCAATCTCATCTCTTAGCACAACAGTAATCCTAGCAATTATCTTTGTTGTCTTGGTAGTACTATTCTTCTTAGGGCAGTGGAAGGCAACCATTATTATTGCAGTAACCATTCCTATTTCGTTGATTGCAGCCTTTATATATCTATTTGTTTCTGGCAATTCCATCAACGTTATATCCCTTTCGGCCATATCCATTGCGATTGGTATGGTGGTAGACGATGCTATTGTAGTACTAGAAAACATTACATCCCATATCGAAAAAGGTGCAAGACCTAGAGAGGCAGCAATATACGGTACCAATGAGGTTAGTGTTGCAGTTATTGCAGCTACACTTACCTTGATTGCGGTATTCTTCCCGTTCACTATGATGAGTGGTATGGCAGGTATCTTATTTAAGCAATTAGGTTGGATGGTATGTATCATTATGATAGTATCGATGATTGCCTCATTGTCCTTAACACCAATGATGTCTTCATTGCTTCTTACTCCAAAAAGACAATACAAGACTAGGTTTGAAAAGTTCTATACTCCTATCGAAAGACTCTTAGACAAATGGGATAATCTCTATGAGAGAGCTCTTAGATTTGCAGTGCGAAGAAGGTGGTTGGTTATTATAGCTGGTCTGATTATATTTGCTTCTTCATTATTCTTAGCTTCTTATATTGGTTCTGAATTTGTGCCAGCCACAGATAGCGGTCAGATAACCGGAACAATAGAACTCCCAATGGGTGCAAGTGTAGATCGTTCGAGAGAGATTTATGAAAGACTAAATAAAAAGCTCGAAGCAGATTTTCCTGAGATCAAAAACTCCACCTTTACTCTAGGTGCGGTTAGTGAGGATACTGATAATGCATGGGCATCAATGCAGGCCAATGCCTCAAATATTATCTCTGTCAATATCCGTCTTCTAGATGTAAAAGATAGGAAGAGAGATATGTTTGAGATAGCCGAGGAGATAAGAAAAGAAATATCAACCTACCCAGAGGTAGCCAAATATAATATCAACGCAGGAGGCGGTGGTGGTGGAATGGGCGGAGCTGCCAAGATAGACGTTGAAATCTTTGGACACGACTTCGGTGTAACGGAGGATATTGCTAGAGAGATTAGAGATAGAATGAATGACCTAAAGGGATTCCGCGATATAAAAATATCTCGTGAAGAGTATAAACCACAATATAGGGTGGAATTCGATAGGGATAAGCTAGCTCTTAATGGGCTCAATGTTGCTACAGCATCTCAGTTTGTTCGAAATAGAATGAATGGTATGATGGCCTCTTTCTTTAGGGAGGATGGAGAAGAGTATATTATCAAGGTTAGATACCTAAAAGACTTTAGAGAGTCTGTTGAGGATATTGAAAATATTAGATTTATCAACCCAATGGGAAGGTTTGTTAAGCTCTCAGAGGTTGCCAATGTTGTAGAAAGCTTTGCTCCTCCACAGATTCAAAGACAGGACAGAGAGAGAATAATTAAGGTCGAGGCTTCACTCCATGGCGAAACACTCGATAGGGCAGTAGCCAGTATTCAGACAGAGATAGATAAGATGGATATTCCATTGAATATTGGAACAAATATAGGTGGAACCATTGTAGACCAAAAGGAAAGCTTTGCCGATTTAGCAACTCTACTTATTCTAATTGTAATGCTGGTCTATATTGTTATGGCAGCTCAGTTCGAGTCCTTCTCCTATCCATTTATTATAATGCTTTCTATATTATTCGCATTTACAGGTATGTTTATAGCCTTGTTTATTACAGGCCATACTCTAAATATGATGAGTTATATTGGAGGAATTATGCTGGTTGGTATTGTAGTAAAGAACGGTATTGTACTGGTTGACTACATCAATATCAATAGAGAGAGAGGAATGAAGATTAATGAGGCAGTTATTTCTGGCGGTAAGTCTAGGCTTCGTCCAGTGCTTATGACCACATTTACAACCATTCTAGGTATGATTCCTATGTCATTAGGTCTTGGTGAAGGTGCTGAGCTATGGCAGTCCATGGGTATTTCAATTGTTGGAGGTTTGACTCTATCAACCTTTATTACCCTATTGATTGTTCCTTCAGCTTACGTAGTGGTAGCCAATAGACAAGAGGCTAGAAAGCATAGAAGAAAAGAAAGAGAGTTTGCTAGAAGTATGAGAGTAGACTAAAAAGAATTAATTACAAACAGTTTTAAAAGAAATAGATATGGAAATACCATCGTATGCAGCGTTTATAGCATATAACCAAACACATACAGAAGCAATAGAAGAGATTCTAAACCAGCTAAATATTCGTGGATTTACTCGTTGGCACGACGTTCAAGGTAGGGGGTCTGTGGATGGTGAACCTCATTATGGTTCCCATGCATGGCCTGCCAAAAACGTAGCAACACTTGCCATAGTTGACGAGAACCTAGGACCCATACTCAAAAAGAGAATACAGGCCCTCGACAATGAGCAACCAGGCCATGGTCTAAGGATATTTTTCTGGAAGGTATGTGATATCTAATAAAGAAATCTCTGCAATCTTAGCCTTCTTATTAAAATATTGTTGTATCTTTGGCAGTTGATTAAAAATAATTAGATAGAAGGTATGCATATTGCAATTGCAGGAAACATAGGATCGGGTAAGACCACCCTTACTGAACTCTTGGCCAAACACTATAAGTGGGGGCAGCTTTCGGAAAGGGTGGACGACAACCCCTATTTGGCTAACTTTTATGACGATATGAGGAGGTGGAGCTTTAATCTACAAATCTATTTCCTCAACAAAAGGTTTCGTAACCTTATTACTGCCAAAAAAGAGCATGAAAACATAATTCAAGACAGAACCTTATTCGAAGACGCTTATATATTCGCACCCAATCTCCACGCAATGGGTCTTATGACCACAATGGACTACGAGACCTATCTTGCTCTATTCGAATTAATGAGTTCTTTGTTCCCACCACCAGACTTATTAATCTACCTAAAGGCAGGTGTGCCAAGCCTTATTCGTAATATACAAAAACGGAATAGAGAATACGAAAACACAATACGCATAGACTATATATCGGGGCTTAATGATAGATACGATAGATGGGCAGAAGAATACGATAAGGGGAAGATGCTTGTAATAGAGGTGGACGACCTAGACTTCGAAAACAAGAAAGAAGACCTTGGTTTGGTTATAAGTAAGATAGATGCAGAAATACACGGACTTTTCTAAATGAACAAAATACTTGGAGTTATACCAGCACGTTGGGCATCAAGCCGTTTCCCAGGCAAACCACTAGCAAAACTAGGAGGTAGGGAGATGATATTGCTTGTTTATGAGAGAGCTAAGGCTACAGGTCTTTTCGATAGGCTAATAATAGCAACAGATTCAGAGAAGATACTAAAGCTTGCAATTAAAGAAGGTTACGATGCAATGATGACTTTGGAGTCTCATAGATGTGGGACTGAAAGATGTGTAGAAGTAGTAGAAAACCTCGAAAGCCAAGGCGAAATCTACGATATTATTATTAATATCCAAGGCGATGAACCATTGATAGCCAAAGAGCAACTATCTCAAATCATCAATGGATTTACGTCCCAAGAAGTAGAAATATACAGTCTTTGCAAAAAGATTAGCGATGAAAAAGAACTTATTTCTCCAAATACCGTAAAAGCAATATTCGACAAGTCAATGAATGCTCTTTATTTCTCACGTTCTATAATACCATACCATAGAAATAGCCCCAAAGGCTATTCACTATCCGAGATAAACTATTATAAGCATATTGGTTTATATGGATTTAGAACAGAGACCATTAAAGACTTAGTAAGACTGGAAGAAACTCCTTTAGAAACCTATGAAAGCTTAGAGCAGCTTCGTTGGTTGGAGAATGGTTATAAGATAGGTCTAGGTATTACAGAGCTAGATAATTATGGAATAGACACTCCAGAAGACTTAGAAGAATTGAATAAGAAATTGAAAGATAATAATATAATAGGCTAAAAAACAATAGGATATATGAATGTAGCAGTCAGTTTATTGGAATATTTAAAAAAGTATGATAATGCAGAGCTTAAAGGGCTAGGTGGTTTTAAGGTTAAATACACTTCCGCATTTCATTCTTTCGTAAACAATACCATTACTCCACCAGCTAGGGAGTTGATGTTTAGTGAGGACACAAGCGGTGACCTGAGTTTTGTTAGATATATGGCAGACACTGAGTTTATATCCGAAGAAACAGCCAATACTTGGATTTCTCAGTTTGCAAATGGAGTGGTCGAAAAGCTCAATAGCTTTGGAACTTATAGGCTAGGAGACTTAGGAGTTTTGAATAAGGATAATGAGGGAAGGATTAGCTTTATACCTAATACTGGACTTAATTTGCTCGAAGATGGTTTTGCATTTACAACGCTCAAAGACGTAAAGACCTTCGACAAAGATGGTTATATAGAGCCAATTAGGACTAGGGAAGAAATAGTAGAAGAAGAAATAATAGAAGAGCTAGAAGAGACAGCTCAAGAGCCTTTAATAGAACAAGAAGAAATCATTAGTCTAAAGGTAAAACAACCTGTAGATACACCTATGATCGATCTTCAGGATGATGATGAAGAAGACTTAGATGAGGATGATATAGAGACAATAGATGAAGAAGATAGCGAAGAGAGAATTTTTGAAGAAGAGAGCAAGAGCTTGGATATAGAGTTTGAAGAAAGTCAAGACGAGATAGAAGAGAGAGATGAAGAAGAAAGAGAAGAAAGTGTCTCAACCCACCAAGATATAGAGATTGAATCAGTAGAGGAACAGGATGAAAAGATAAGCGAATATGTAAGCAATATCCAGAAAAAGAAGAAGGTAAAGGTAGTAGGTAGAAAGCAGAAAGTCTGGAAGAGAATATTTATGATTGTCTTTATCTTAATCATTCTAATGCTTGGAGTTCTATTCGCTCATTATATGTGCTGGTTACAAGGTATAGAAAAGCTAGAGCCACTCAATAATAAGCTCGAAAAGATAATAGGACCAAAATGTAAATCTGATGTAGAACATGTCGAAGATATTACTCCAGCCGACCTGCCAGAAGACAATATATTATTAGATGAGGCTGAGGACGATTATGAGCTGGAAGATATAGAAGAAGCTATAGAGGAAGAGGTAGAAGAACCAGTAGTTCAAACACCTAAGTCTGCAGCAAAGCCTGCACCTAAGAGGTCTGCTAAACCCAAAATTAGTGGCGAAAGAGATGTGCCACCAACACCAACAGCAGAAATAGACTATAC
>FZPS01000190.1_pt45 | contig 53749 bp, 52 predicted proteins | sample 1817821 | NCBI WGS metagenome assembly FZPS01 (sample SAMEA104158645, study PRJEB21678) | metagenome | place: Germany | collected 2015-04-21 | reverse complement strand
AGAGCCTAAACCTAAATTAACTGAAGAAGAAATAAAACAAAATCAAATTATTGAAGATTTTCTTGTAATGAATTTAATTTCTTTTGCAGAAGGTGATGATAAAAATAATGTTTATAACGATATTAGCTTAGTTACTAATATTGAATCATATCGAATATTTTGGTCATCTAATAACAAAGCAATCGTAATTAATGGAAATAAAGGAAATATTAACCCCTCTAATTTAGAAGATATTACTGTTGCTTTAACAGCAACTATTATAGTTAGGGAAGATTTATTTAAAGATGTTTCATTTAATTTAGTTGTTAAAAAGCAAGAGCAAATCCGAGTTTATAGTCGAGTAACACTTGATTTAAATGGCGGAACACTAAACAATTCAGAAACTGTAATCATTTTAGAAGATGGAATGACTTTAGAATTAATCGAAGATCCAGTTAAAGAAGGTTATAACTTTATAGGATGGACATTAAATGGTATACCTTATGATTTTAGTAAGGGTGTATACGAAGATATTACTCTGGTTGCGCAATACGAAAAGATTGAAGAAACATACTATACTGTAATTTTAGACCCTAACGGGGGAACCCTTCCGATGGGTTGTCCGGATACCCAACAAATTTTAATGGGCAATGTATTTAAAGCTCCAGCTGATACTCCAACTAAAGATGGATATACTTTTGTTGAGTGGAGATTAAATGGTGTAAAATACGATTTTACACAACCAATAACTTCAAACATTACTTTAGTTGCTGAATATGTAATTAATAGTGGAACGATATATAAACTTACTTTACCTAGTGGAGTTACAGCTGATGTTTTAGATCCAAATAATGTTGCAGCTGGAACAGATATAACATTAAACGTATCACCAGTTTCTGGAAAAGATGTTGTTGTCTTTATTAATGGTATCTACCATAAACAAGACGACACCGGAGTTATTGAAGTAGAAGTAACATCAAATTTAGTGGTTGAAACTAAATTAGTTGATCAAACTCAAAGATTATTTGATGTTAGAAAATTAAGCAATGTTGAAGTTAATATTATGGGTATAATTACTGGAATTATTCCTGATAATCGTGGTAGTTATATCTATATTAATGATGAAACAGCAGCTATAATTTATTACTCAGCTATTTCTCCACAACTTAAAGTTGGTGATTTAGTTCATATTAAAGGTGGGCTTGTTACCGAATTATATAATAATAAAGTCGTTTATCCACAAGGTGTTGAAACGATATTAAAATCTAATCAACCACTACCTCAAGCAGTATATGCTCAAGATGTGTCACATGGTACATTAGATTATCAAGGTTTATCACTTCAAGCTCAAAGGTTTAATATTGAAAACTTATCGGTAGTTGAAAAACCATTTGAAGGTAAAAGTAAAAACTTCTTAGTTGAAGATCAATATGGAAATCAAGTTCAAATTAGAGTTCATAAATATTTAACTGATCCAGTATATAATGAAATTTGGGATGTGTTAAAAGATCTACAGGTGGGTGACCAAATTTCATTAGAAGGGGCTCACTTAGGCCAATATCAACAAAGTGGTCAGCAAACATATATTATTCAATTTATGTTATCATCGGCTAGTGAAATAGTACTGGGAAACCCAGGTGTACGTCACGCTGTGACATTTAAATTAAATACTGGTGAACCTGATGTAGTTGTAAATATTGTTGATGGTAAAACTATCTTACAAAGTTCAGTTCCAATGGTATTTAAACCAGGATTTAAATTTATTGGTTGGTATCAAGGAACAACGTTATTTGATTTTAATACACCGATTATTGGACCAATCACCTTAACTGCTAAGTGGGAAGAATCACAAGACCCAGTTGATCCAATCGACCCGTCAAATCCTAATAATCAAGCGGTTATTAATAATCAAAAAGATCCTAAAGTAGTTTCTTATTATCAAGGAATTAACTTCCAAGAAAGTGCAAGCTCACTTCAACAAGCATTAAAAAAACTTGTTTCAGCTAACAAAGCTCTAGGTTATGATGCGGCTAAGAGTTGGTTACTTGATGCTGATAGAGATTTAGTTAATACTGATAAATTAAGAGGTATCTATGACCAAGCACTATTTAAGAGGGCTTGGGACAGTGCTGCAACATGGAATAGAGAACACGTATGGCCTCAATCTAAATTAGGAAGTGCACCTAAAGGAGAAGCTCATAACTTAAGAGTTTCAGGAACAGGAATTAACAGATCAAGAGGAAATTATCCGTTTGGGGAAAACTCAAGTTCAACTGGAAACTTAGGATATAGTATAGGTAGTTATTGGTGGCCAGGAAATGTTGATAAAGGAGATGTTGCCAGAATTACAATGTTTATGAATTTAAGATACGGATTACGTGTTACAAATAATGCTGATATTAAAGTGTTATATAAATGGCATATTGAAGATCCGGTTGACGCTTTTGAAATTCAAAGAAATAATGTAATTCATAGTAAACAAGGAAACCGTAACCCGTTTATTGATCATCCTGAAATATTTGCTAAATTATATGAACTAGTAGGTGGTCAAATTGCTTCTGCGAAAGCTGATACTGAAATCTTCTTACAAACAAATATTTCATATTCAGTGATTATGACGAATATTAATATCGGTGATTTAAACAGAAAACAATTAGTAATATAAGGAGCATTCGCTCCTTTTATTATTTCAAAAATTAATTTGATAAAGGCTTTAATAAGGTGTTTTTGATTATTTTTACAAAATTGATTTTAGAAATTAAAACAAATGAAAATTGATAAGAAATTTAATGTTTGTAAAATAGCTTTAATACTTTAATTTATTATATCTTTTATGATATAATAATATAACATGCGAAGGGTGATATTAAATGAGTTACAAACTGATTAAGAAAAAAATAGAAAACTACGACACGATTATTATTCATCGTCACTCTAGACCGGATTTAGATGCTTTAGGCTCACAACTAGGATTAAAAGAAGCTATTTTAGCTACTTATCCAAATAAAAAAGTTTATGTAGTTGGAGATGAAAATAATTTAAAGCGTGTTGGTGCAATGGATATAATTGATGACGCGGTATATCATGATGCGTTAGTGTTTATTGTTGACGTGGCGATTACAAAATTAATTTCTGATGATAGATATAATCTTGCTAAAGAAATTATTATTATTGATCATCACACTAATCCAACAGATATTCCAGGGGCGATTGCTTATATTGATACAAGTTATGAAGCGGCAGCGGCATATATTGCTGATATCCTTCATGAATTAAAATTTAAAAATACTCCAAAAGGAGCTGACTTATTACTATCAGGAATTATTACTGATAGTGGTAGATTTCAATATTTAAAAAATGGTGAAAGACTATTTAAAATTGCTTCAAGATTAATGGCAGAGGGCGCTAATCCGATGGGGTTATACGAATGGTTATATATTGAAGAAATTGAAACGAGATTAATGAAATATGATTTTCAATCTCGAATTAAGATTGAAGATGGTGTTGCCTTTTTAATTAATCGTCCAGAAGATGTTACAGAATATGCACATATTGATGCATTTACTATGTCACGCGGTATGGTAAATTTAATGGCCGGAATTGACGGAGTACCAATTTGGGCTAACTTCACATATGATCCTGAACAAGGCTTAATCATGGGTGAATTCCGTTCACGCGGAATTGTTATAGTTGATATTGCTAAAAAATATGGTGGCGGCGGTCATGATCATGCGTGCGGAGCACTGCTTGAAAATTGGGAATTAGTTGACGCTGTTATTAATGATTTTAAAAAATTAGTAGAAAGTAAGTGATAATATGGGTTTAGATATTATTTTATCGAAAATTAAAGAATATAATACCATCATTATTCATGGTCATATTAGACCTGATGGAGATTGCTACGGAGCACAATTTGGATTAAAAGATATTATTAAAACATCTTTTCCAAATAAAAAAGTATACGTAGTTGGCGAAACTAGTGAATATGTTTCATTTGTTGGAACACCAGATGTTATTTCAGATGATCTTTATAATGGTGCATTAGCGATTGTTGTTGATACGGCAACTAAAGAGCGCATTAGTGATAAAAGATATACACTAGCTAAAGAAGTTATTAAAATAGATCATCATATTCCAATTGATCAATATGGTGATATTATTTGGGTTGATACGAATTTTCCTAGTTGTGCGCAAATGATAGCTTATTTTTATAATAAGTATCAAGGAGAATTAAAGTTAACTAAAAAAGGTGCAGTTGCGATGTATACCGGAATTGTTACTGATACTGGAAGATTTAGATATCGCGGCGTTAATGAATTAACACACCAGTTGGCTGGTATGTTAATTACATTAGGTGCAGAACCAGATGAAATTGATTTTGAACTATCAAAAGAAACACTGCAAGGTGCTAAATTAAAAGGACATGTTTTATCTAATTTTGAAATGAGTAATAATGGATTTATTTATTTTAAAATGACTAGAGATATTATTGATGAATATCAAATTAGCGATGAAGATGCAGCAGCGATGGTTAATATGCTTGGGGGCATTGAAAACCATCCGGTATGGGCACTAATTATTGAGTATCCTGGAGAAATTAGAATTCGTTTAAGATCTAACGGTCCAGTAATCTCAGATATCGCTAATGAATTTCAAGGTGGGGGACACGCGAAAGCGGCTGGTGGAAAATTACAAAATTGGGATGAGTTAAGTAGATTAATTAAATTAGTTGATGCGCGCATTATTGAATGGCGCAAAACTAAATAAAAAAGGAGAGATAATATGTTAATTTTAGAAACTGTTGTAAACAGACAATTACCAGAAGTTGTAGGACTTAGTTCATTTGAAGATTATTTATTCAAGATTATTATCCCACTAGTTTTAACGTTTCTATTTTCAGGTTTCATTGGACTTGAAAGACAAAATATGGGGAAAGCCGCAGGGATTTCCGCACATATTTTAGTAGCTATTAGTAGTGCGGCTTTAGCCATTATGCAACGACTAATGATGTTATATGAACTTGAATTAGCGGTTGGATCTTTCCAAGGTCAAAGAGTTATCGCGCAAGTAGTAACTGGTATTGGGTTTATCGGTGCTGGGGTTATTATGAAAGATAAATTTACCGTTAAAGGACTAACTACCGCAGCAACCATTTGGACAACTGCTATGATTGGGCTTGTATTAGGCTCGGGTTATTTAATTTTAGGAACGATCTTCGCGCTAATCGTTTGTATCTTTATTTTATTAAGAGACTTAAACCGCGGGATCAATCCATTTAAGCCTTATAAATCGCCTCATCACGCCGTTAAGAAATACCGCTTTATCACTAAAGGTGATCAAGACGAAGTGGTTGAAGAAGAGTTCCATCACGATGATGAACTACCACACTTATGAGTGAAAATATTGCTGCAATTGCCACTCCATTTGGAACTGGTGGTATCAGTGTCATAAGAATTAGTGGCAAAACTGCAATTTCTGAATTTAATAGGATTTTTAAAGGTCCTGATTTAACTAAGGCTAAAAGCCATACCGTTAAATACGGACACGTTATATCTCTAGACGGTAATATATTAGATGAAGTAATGGTATCTGTATTCCGCGCACCTCGTTCGTTTACTGCTGAAGATACCGTTGAAGTCGCAACTCACGGTGGCGTTTTAGTTACGCAATCAGTATTAAATGAAATCTTAAAACTAGATGTAAGAGCGGCTATGCCAGGTGAGTTTACTCAAAGAGCGTTTTTAAATGGAAGAATTGATTTAGTTGAAGCTGAATCAGTTATGGATTTAATTGAAGCTCAAAATGAAAGTGCCTTAAAAATAGCTAATTTAGGACTTTCTAAAAAGACTTCAACATTAGTTGAAGACTTATTAAATGAAGTCTTAGATTTAATTGCTAAAATTGAAGTAAACATTGATTATCCAGAATATGATGACGCAGTTGAAATGACTAATGAAATCATTAGGCCGGTCGCAATCGATTTAATTAAAAAGTTTGAAAAATTAATTTATCACTCACAACGTAATAAGTTAATTAAAGACGGAATTGATACTGCCATTATTGGTAGACCCAATGTTGGTAAATCAAGTTTATTAAACGCTTTAATTGAAGAAGATAAGGCAATCGTTACTGATATTTCAGGAACAACTCGTGATTTAATTGAAGCGAGGTTAAACTTAGGTGGAATCACCTTAAATTTAATCGATACCGCCGGTATTAGAAAAACTGATGATATTGTTGAATCAATTGGAATTGACCGCTCAATTGAAGCAATTAAGCGAGCTCAATTAGTTTTATTAGTTCTTGATCAAAGTAATAAATTAACTAAAGAAGATAAAGAATTACTTGAATTAACTAAAGATAAAAAACGTATTCTAATTGGCAATAAATCAGATCTGTCAAAACAAATCGAATTAGAAGGATTAATTTCAATTTCAAGTTTGCATCAAATTGGACTTGAAGAATTAGAACGTGAAATTATATCAAAATTATCACTAACTGAAATTGAAACCCAGGACTTTAATTATTTGTCTAATGAAAGACAAATTAGTAAAATAAAAGAAGCGAAAGCTTCAATGGAAGATGTAGTAAAAGGCATTGATTTAGAAATGCCTGTTGATTTAATCTTAGTTGATTTAACTAATAGTTATTACAGCTTAGCTGATATATTAGGTAAATCATATGAGACAAGTATTATTGATCAGTTGTTTTCTAAATTCTGTTTAGGAAAATAAACTAAAAGAAAGGAACCAAGATATGAAGAACTATATAGCACTCTATCGTCAATATCGACCTCAAAAATTTAGTGAAGTTGCTGGACAAAAAGTAATTGTTCAAACTTTAAAAAACACATTACTTCGAAATCAAGTAGGACATGCCTATTTATTTAGCGGTCCAAGAGGAACTGGTAAAACTAGTATCGCTAAAATTTTTGGTAAGGCAGTGAACTGTCTAAATATGCCAGCTGAAGATGCATGTGGTGAGTGCGATGTGTGTCTTGGTCTTCAAAGTGGTGCTATCGGTGATATTATTGAAATTGACGCAGCTTCAAATAGTAGAGTTGAAGATATTAGAGAGTTAATTTCAAATGCGAATTTTTCACCTTCAGTATGTAAGTATAAAATCTATATCCTAGATGAAGTTCACATGTTATCTCAATCAGCATTTAATGCCTTACTTAAGACATTAGAAGAACCACCTAAACATGTCATTTTTATTCTTGCTACTACTGAAGTTCATAAGATTCCGCCGACAATCTTATCGCGTTGTCAACGCTTTGATTTTAGAAACATTGAAATTAAAGATATCATCTTGAAATTAGACGAAATTATTAAAGAAGAAAACATTAGTATTGACGCTGATGCGGTAGAAGCGATTGCTGAAAATGCTGAAGGCGCACTACGTGACGCCTTAAGCTTACTTGACCAAGTAATCTCATTTACCGATGATCATATTACAATTGAAGATGTTCATAAAGTAGCGGGATCAGTTTCAAGTGTAATTTTAGCTAAAATGGTTCAAGCGATTTTAGATAAAGATACTAACGAAGTGATGACGATTTTAGAAATTTTAATTGATGAAGGAAAAGAAGTTACTAGAATCGTTACTGATTTAACAATGGCACTACGTGATATTTTAAGAACGAAAGTAACTGATTTTAAAGATCCAAGATATGAAGCAGTTGCTAGTAGAATTCAACTAGATAAAATTTATTTATACTTAGAACTACTTAATGACGTACAACAAGACATTAAATATACTAATCAAAAAAGAGTGTATGTCGAATTAACTTTAATTAAGATGATGAGTAATAAAGATTTAACGGCGATTGATAATAGCGCTGAAATTAAAGAGTTAAAACGACAAGTCTTAGAAATAAATGATAAATTAGAAAGTGGTACTTTCAAAGTTGAAACTGTAAAAACTACTAAAAAACCACTGGTTACTACTCAAGAAATTGAAGATGTTTTAAATAATGGTAATAATGCTAAAAGAACATTTATTCAAAGTGAGTGGTTAAAGAATTTAATTCACGTTCCAGATGGTTTAGAAATGACCGCTGAACTTTTAGTTAAAGCAAATGTCGTTGCTGGATCAGACCGTGAAATAGTTTTAACGGTTGAAGATTTAGATGATGCCCAAGATTTATATCAAGAAAATGTTAAAAAACAAGCCTTAAGACTAATTAAAAGAATTGATAAACAAATTAGAAATTATTACATAGTCTTAGATAGTGATTGGGATAAGATTTTAAATGTCTTTACTGATCAGTGGAAGAGTGGATGTAAAAAACCAGTTCTTCCAAAGATGGATTTAAAAATATATGAACATGAAAAACCAAAAGAAGAACCTAAAATAGTATCTAAAGCTATTGAATTATTTGGAGAAGATAAAGTAATAATAAAGGAGTAAATAAAGATGAATAGAGATATGATTAAAAAATTACAAAAACTACAAAAAGAAATGCAAGAAGCTCAAGAAAAAATTGAATTAACTGAATTTATCGGTAGAGCTAGTGGTTGTGAAGTAGTAGTTCAAGGAAATAGAAGATTAATTGACGTTTCAATTTCTAAAGAATTATTAGAAGATCAAGAAATCTTAGAAGAAGTTATTATTGTTGCGGTTAACGATGCATTAAACCAAATTGATGAAACAACTGAACAAGTTATGGGTAAATATGCATCTATGGGTGGCTTAGGCTTTTAATGTATCCCAAAGTAATTAAAGAATTAATTGAAGATTTCCAAAAACTACCAGGTATTGGTGAAAAGACAGCTGAGAGATTAGCGCTTCATTTGATTAATAATTTTTCAAAAGAAGACGCTAATAATTTCGCAAGTCATATTATCAATTCCAAAGATAAATTATCTAACTGTAAAGTTTGCGGTCTAATAACTGATATTAATCCTTGCAAAATATGCGAAAATAATTTAAGAAATGAAAAACTATTAATGATCGTCTCTGAATCAAGAGATGTTTATCTTTTAGAACGCACTGGCGTTTTTAAAGGTAAATATCATGTGTTAGGAGGATTAATTGATTTTTCAAGAGGAATTAATGAACGTGATTTAAATATTGAATCACTAATTCCTAGACTAAAGGATATTAGCGAAGTAGTAATAGCTACTAATTCAACAGTCGAAGGGGAATTAACGGCTCAATATTTAAAACACTTAATGCAAGACTATGATATTAAAGTAACAAGACTTGCATACGGAATTCCAGCAGGTAGTGATTTAAAATATGCTGATAGCCAAACACTCTCACAAGCAATTATCAATAGGAGAGAATTTTAATGTTAGTAATAGGTAAAGTCGCTGAATTTTTTAGGGGAATATACGATAAAATTAATAATTGGATTAAAGATTTAATTAAATTCGATCAATACGTTATTGAATTTTACAACAAGGTGATTGCTCCACTACCAGAGATAGTTAAAATTATTGGTTCAATATTTTTATTAATTATCTTAGTTTTAGGAATATTTTCGTTTATTAAGAAGTTTATTAAAACTTCAATAGTAATCGGAATTGTTTTAGTAATTTTAATACTTTTGTTCGTTTTATTATAATTTACTTGCAAAGTAAATACATATGCGTTATAATAAATTAGTTTTTAGAGGTGAAGATAAAATGATTAAAGAATTATCAATGATAAAAGTTGTTGAACAATTACTTATTGAAAATGATGAACCATTAGCACTTACTGATATTTTTAAAGAAGTTGCTGAAATCAAAGGATTTAGTGAAACTGATTATGAAACACTTAATCAGTTATATCTTGATATCGTAACAAGTGCTAACTTTGTCTATATGGGACAAGGCTTATGGGATTTAAAAGAAAGAAATTTAGAATACTGGGACAAAGATGGTACTGATTTTATTTCAGAATCAGAAGTTGGAGATCCAAGTGTTTTAGAAGGATATAAAGAAGTAAGTTTTTCACACGTAGCTCATGAAAAAGTTGAATCAATTATTGGTTTAAATAGAACTGAAGAAGATGATGAATTAGACTATGAAGATTTCGATGAAGAGCTAGAAGATTTATATATTGATGAAGACTTCGAAGATTTAGACGAAGAAGAAAAACAAGCGTTACTTGAAGAAAAACAATACGTAGCTGATGATTTAGACTTAGCTTCTATTGATGATGACGATTTCGACATTGATTTAGGTGATATTGACGAAGACGATTATGATGAAGAAGAATATCACGAAATCATGGATGAGTACGAAGATATGTATTGATAATTTAATTATATATTGATATAATTATTAAGGGCACTGCCTTCCGGCATGCCCTTTTTATTATAATAGTTTTTGGAGGGAATTATGGCTAAGTATATCTTTGTTACAGGTGGAGTTGTATCTAGTTTAGGGAAGGGAATCGTAGCGGCATCAATTGGTGTTTTGTTAAAGTCTAGAGGACTAAAAGTCACGATGCAAAAGTTTGACCCGTATATAAACGTCGACCCAGGCTTAATGTCGCCGCTTCAACACGGTGAAGTTTTCGTAACCAAAGATGGCGCTGAAACTGACCTTGATTTAGGTCACTATGAACGTTTTATTGATGAGAATTTAACCAAATATTCATCAGTATCAAGCGGTAGAGTTTATAAAGCCGTAATTGATAATGAACGTCAAGGCAGATATATGGGGAAAACCGTTCAAGTAATTCCTCATATTACTGATGAGATTAAAAGATTATTAAAAAGAGCAGCAACTAATACTAAAGCTGATGTAGTAATTGTAGAAGTTGGAGGAACAGTAGGGGATATTGAATCACTTCCGTTCCTTGAAGCAATTAGACAAGCAAGAAGAGAGTTTGGTGAACATAATACATTTTATGTACACGCAACCTTAGTTCCATTTTTAAAAGCTGCCGGCGAAATTAAAACTAAACCAACCCAACACTCAGTAAAAGAATTGAAGTCTTTAGGGATTTCTCCTGATATGTTAGTTTTAAGATCGGAAGAACCAATTGAACAAGAAAATATTGAAAAAATTTCACTATTTACTGACATTAACCCAGAAGCTATTTTCCAATCTTATGACGTACCAATCGTTTATGAGATTATGTTAAATCTTCAAAAGCAAAAAATTGATGATTTAATTTTAAATCACTTCCAAATTGAAAACTTAAAACCAGCAAATCTTTCTAAATGGGAAGGATTAATTAAGCATATTAAATTAACTAAAGAGAAAGTTAAAATCGCAATTATCGGAAAATACGTCTCACTTCAGGACGCCTATATTTCAGTTATTGAATCACTTAAACATGCCGGATGGGCAGAGCATAGACTAATAGATATTACTTGGATTGATTCTGATAAAACATCAAAAGAACAAATTCATGCAAAATTAAAAGATGTTGACGGAATTTTAATTCCTGGAGGCTTTGGCCAAAGAGGAATTGATGGTAAGATTTGGGCGTTAGAATATGGTAGAGTTAATAAAGTTCCAACGCTAGGTATTTGCTTTGGAATGCAGCTTGCAGCTATTGAATTTGCTAAAAATGTTTTAAAACTGGAAGGTGTTTGTTCAGACGAATTTGAAGCTTGCAATAAAGATAATAATATTATCCGTAAAAACTATAATAATCGCTTCAAATTAGGCGAATATGTGACTAATTTCAAAGAAGACAGTAAGATTAGAGAAATATACGGACAATCTCAAACTCGCGAACGTCACCGCCACCGTTTTGAATTTAACCATAAATATATCGAAGCGTTTGAAAATAACGGAATGAAAATTACCGGATATAATAGACAAATTAAAGCGGTTGACGTTTTAGAGTTAGTTGATCATCCTTGGTATATTCATGTTCAGTATCATCCTGAATATATCTCAAGACCACTTAAACCGCATCCATTATTTGTAAGCTTTGTTAAAGCTTCAGTAGAAAATCAAAAACAAAAAGACTAATAAATATATAATAAAAGTTGTATAATAAAAAAGGAGAGGTGTTATATATGTTAGTATCAGCTAAAGACATGTTAATAAAAGCGCATAAGGAAGGTTATGCAGTTGCACAAATTAATATTAATAACTTAGAGTGGACTCAATTAGTATTAAAAGTAGCAGAAGAATTAAAATCACCAGTTATTTTAGGAGTATCAGAAGGTGCTGCTAAATATATGGGTGGATTTAGATTAGTTATGGCAATGGTTAAAGAATTACACGATTCATTAAATATTACTGTACCAGTTGCAGTTCACTTAGACCATGGTTCATATGATGGAGCATTAAAAGCTCTTGAAGCAGGATTTACATCAATTATGTATGATGGATCAAGCTTACCATTTGAAGAAAACTTAAAGAAAACTAAAGAAATCGTTAAATTATGCCACGCTAAAGGTGTATCAGTTGAAGCTGAAGTAGGTTCAATTGGCGGAGAAGAAGACGGAGTAGTTGGTGCAGGAGAACTTGCTGACTTAGAAGAATCACGTCGTATGGCAGAAACTGGAATTGACATGTTTGCTGCAGGAATCGGAAATATTCACGGACCATATCCAGATAACTGGCAAGGATTAAACTTTGAAAGATTAAGAGAAATCCAAGAAGTTACTAAAGGAATTCCTCTAGTATTACACGGTGGAACTGGTATTCCAGGAGATATGATTCAAAAATCTGTTGCCTTAGGAGTATCAAAAATTAACGTTAACACTGAATTACAACAAGCTTTCGCAGCTGGAGTAAGAAAGTATATTGAAGATGGAAAAGACTTACAACCAAAAGGATACGATCCAAGAAAATTATTAAAGCCAGGTGTAGAAGCTGCGGCTCAAGTAGTTAGAGATAAATTTACATTATTCGGATCAGTTAACAAAGCATAATGAGAATTGAAGACGAATTAATCTATAGCGAATACGCCAATTGGCGTATGGAAAATGATGAACTTATAAAATTTGTTCAAAATTCAAAAACTTCAATAAAAAATACTTTCGAACACGTCTTACCGGTAGTCGAATATCTTTATAACGACATTATCGATAATGAAGATTACGGTGAAGAAGAAGACGGTATCTTTCAATTTGGCTTTCAATATTTAGTTTTTAAGTATAACGAAATTAAATTTATTTTAGATAATTTTTGTAAAGGAAGTTATGAAAAACTAGAGTCCATTGCCAAAACCATCAACTTAATGTTTCACGTCTTAGAATTTGAACAAGCACTTTTAGAAAATGAAAAAGCAAATTCTGATGATATCGATGAAATCATTGATTTAGAAAAAGAAGTTGAATATTATTTAGAAAGATGCGAAAATGCTCCTGAAGATTTATTTATAAGAATTGATGAAAAAACTAATGATATCTTTACTAAAGGAAATTATGAGTTTGAATCAATTGAATCAATTTTTTCAAGCATCGCAATAAGCTTAGAAATAGATTAAATTACTAAAGAGGCTTCGGCCTCTTTTTTTATATTATTCTAAACTTAGCAATCGGTGGCGATTGGGGCGGCGCGCGTGGTGTTGATAACTCGGCATTTCCAACATCACTTCAAGTTGATTATGTTAGATATTATCAAAGAGAATATGAAAAAGTTGATAAAAAAGCACCAACTAAAGTTGAATATATCTACAGATCAACACTTGCAAATACGATTCACTGGGATAAATCAAATGATGATTACGGGGTATCACACTAACGTGTGATCGTTGACGGAGAAGACCATGGTAAAGCCAATTTACAACAATACACATTTAAATATATGACCCCAGGAACTTATATGGTAGAAATTATTGCGGTAGACTTTACAGGTAAAGAAAGTCCAAGTAGTCCTAAGTTCCAATATGTTCAAGAATAAATAACAAATGAAAAAACCACACTGCGAAGTGATATGATACCTCTAAAGTAGACAAGTTAAATAATAAAACATTTATTTTTTAAGATGTAATACAGTTAATAAACTATTAATTAAGAAAGCAACAAGCGATAGTACTGCTGCAATAATTAGTGTAGTTCCTGGTTCATAACCTGGTTTAGTAGTAAGTGGTCCAGTAGTTACTTCAACTGAGTTAGGGAATAAGAAAAATAAAACCCCTGCAGCTAAGAATAATAAAGCCCCAAAGAAATATTTTAATCCCCCTTTTAATGGAACTAAGGTTAATAAAATTCCAAAAGCCAATGCTAAGAAACCGAAAAAACCCATAATATTAAATGAAGAAGTAGATAGTGCTCCAATATCAGTTCCAAAAATTAAACCAAACGCCGTTACATTTTCAGTTTTATTAAACCTAACAACTGTTACTACAGGATTTCCTTCAAACATTGCAGCTGGTCCTAAAAATAACATAACTAGTGATGCCACTCCAAATAGTAAAGCTAAGAAGCCGCCAAATTTTTTAAACATTTTCATAATAATAATTCCTCCTTGTTTTTACATATATATTGTATCATTAAAATATTTTATAAAAAAAACTACACTTGGGAAAGTGCAGTTTTTTTGATTAACTAAATTATTTTAAGTGTAATACTGCTAATGCACCGTTTACTAAGAAAGCAACTAATGAGAATACACCAGCTAAAATTAAACTTGTAGCAGCTTTAAATCCGTCTCCATGTCCGCCAGGGATTACGAAGAATAAGATTCCAGCAACTAATAAAACTCCTGCACCAATTAAAAATCTTAATTTTTCAGGAATCATTGGTAGAAGTGGAACAACTGCTCCAGCTACTAATAAAATTAATGCAATAATACCTACTGCGCTAGCGTCAAGTCTTTGAACTGATCCAATCATTGTGTCTTTAGAATAACCAAAGATTGCTTGAAAACCTGTAAATCCTTCAATGCGATTGCCTAAAACTTCTCCCATGTAAATTGCTGGTTCAATAAATAACATAACAAGTGCTAAAACTGCAAATAATAATGCTACAAATCCTCCATATTTTTAAAATAGCTTCATAATATAAATTCCTCCTTTGCTATTATCCTCTTATATTGTATCACGTATTTATGTTAAATGATATTTAAATCGGATATCATTTTTTAGGCTTGTTTCTAAGGTGTGGAAAAAGAATAACATCGCGGATGCTACTAGTGTTAGTAAGCAACATTACTAAGCGGTCAATTCCAATTCCTAAACCACCTGTAGGTGGTAAGCCGTACTCTAATGCTTCAATGAAATCATGGTCCATTTCATTAGCTTCATCGTTACCTTTTTCACGTTCTAATAATTGAGCTTCAAATCTTTCTTTTTGATCAATTGGATCATTTAATTCGCTATACGCGTTAGCGTATTCCGAACCAAGAATAAATAATTCAAAACGTTCTGTGAAATTAGGGTTATTTTCATATTTTTTAGCCAGTGGACTAATCTCAATTGGATATTCGTAAACGAATGTTGGTTGAATTATAGTTGGTTCAACAAATAGATCAAAGAATTCAGCGATAATATGACCAACAGTAAAGTGTTTTTCTACATTAATACCGTGTTTTTTAGCTAATTTAGTAGCTTCATCTAAACTCATATCTTTTGAAAAGTCAATTCCTGATTTTTCTTTAATAGCATCAACCATTGTAATTCGTTTAAATGGTTTTTTAAAACTAATTATGTGTTCGCCAACTTCAACTTCAGTAGTACCTAAAGTTTCTTCAGCAACAGAACCTAGACAATCTTCAATTAAATCCATCATTACTTCCATATCAGCATATGCTAAATAAGCTTCAACAGTAGTGAATTCAGGGTTGTGAGTTGAGTCCATTCCTTCGTTTCTAAATAATCTTCCAATTTCATAAACAGCTTCCATTCCCCCAACAATTAATTTTTTAAGTGGAATTTCAGTCGCAATTCTTAAGTAGAATTCCATATCTAAAGTGTTATGATGAGTAATAAATGGTCGCGCAGAAGCACCACCTAAAATTGGTTGTAAGACTGGTGTTTCAACTTCAACGAATCCTCTTGAGTCGAAGAAGTGTTGGAAAGCACGAATAATTTTAGGTCTAGTGTAAGCAACTCTTCTTGCATCGTCGCTAGTAATTAAATCTAGATATCTTTTTCTTCTGGTTTCTTCAATATCTTGAAGACCATGATATTTTTCGGGTAGTGGTTTTAAAGCTTTTGATAAGTGAGTATATTTAGTAACATGAACTGATAGTTCACCAGTATTAGTTCTAAATAAGAATCCTTCAACACCGATAATATCTCCAAGGTCTGATTGTTTCCAAACTTTAGCTTCTAGTTCACTAATTGAATCAGTTCTTACATAAATTTGAATGCGGCCGTTACGATCTTGAATATGCATAAATCCGGCTTTACCTTGACCACGCTTTAAAACGATTCTTCCTGCGATTCTAATATTAATATTTAAATCTTGTAATTCCTCTTTTGTCTTATCACCAAATGCCCTAAAAATCTCATCTGTATGAGTTGTAACATCAAAGCGGTGACCAAAAGGACGAACTCCTAATTTTTCAAGCTCTTTAACTTTATTTCTTCTAACTATTTCTTGATCAGTTAAATTTGTTAATGGCATTTTAAAACCTCTTTTCCTCTTTTAAGATTGTAAACATCTCTTCCTTATCAGAAAGAGATAATACTTTAATCTCTCTAGTTTTAGCGCCTAGTGAGACAGTAAGCAAATCTCCTACTTCAACAGAAGAAGATGGCTTTGCCACCTTCCCGTTAATTAAAATTAAGTCATTGTCTGCTACCTCTTTAGCAACAGTGCGACGTTTAATAAGTCTTGATATTTTTAAATATTTATCTAATCTCATTAATTTTCTTTTGTTTCTTCAACTTTAGCTTCAGTTTTTTCTTCGGCTGTAGCTTCATTTGTTTCTTCTTTACTTAATTCTAATGCTTTCTGTTCGTCGTCGTAGTGTTTTAAACCACCAGTTTCTTTAATTTCTTGAATGTCATTATAATTAAGAGTTTCAACTAGTAGTAAGTATTTAGCAATGTTATCTAATAAATCGCGGTTATCCGAAATAACTTTTGTTGCATATTGGTGACAAGATTCAATAATCTTTCTAACTTCTTGGTCGATTTCATGAGCAACTTGATCACTAAAGTTTTTCTCTTTTAAGTAGTCTCTTCCTAAGAAGACGCTACCTGATTGTTGTTCATATTGAATTGGTCCAAGATCACTCATACCATATTCAGTAACCATCGCTCTAGCGATTCTAGTTGCGTTTTGGAAGTCATTATATGCACCATTTGTTACAGTATCAAAAACGATTTCTTCAGCAACTCTACCACCTAAGAAGCTAGTGATAGTAGCTAGTAATTGGTCTTTAGTATTTAAGAAAGTTTCTTCCTTAGGTACCATTAAGTTATATCCACCAGCTTGACCACGCGGAATAATTGTTACTTTTTGAACAACGTTAGCGTGTTCAACAAGTAAACCAATAACGGCGTGTCCAGCTTCGTGATAAGCCACGGTTTTTCTTTCTTGTTCATTATATTTTTTTGATGTCTTAGCAGGTCCCATTAAAACGCGGTCAATAGCTTCATCAATATCTTTAAGTGAGATTACCTTACGGTTAGCTCTTGCCGCTAGTAAAGCTGCTTCGTTAAGTAAGTTTTCAAGATCAGCTCCACTAAATCCAGGTGTGCGATGTGCAACAGATTTTAAGTTGATATTTGATTCTAGCTTTTTATTTCTAGCGTGTACTGCTAAAATTTGAGCACGAGCCTTAACGTCAGGTAAATGCATTGTAATTTGTCTATCAAATCTTCCTGGACGAAGAAGTGCTGGGTCTAATACGTCAGGACGGTTAGTCGCTGCAATTACGATAATACCTAAGTTTGGATTGAAACCATCCATTTCAACCAGCAATTGGTTTAATGTTTGTTCACGTTCATCGTGACCACCACCTAAACCAGCTCCACGTTGTCTACCAACAGCGTCAATTTCGTCAATAAAGATAATACAAGGAGCATTCTGAGTAGCAACTTTAAATAAATCTCTAACTCTTGAAGCACCAACTCCAACAAACATTTCTACGAAGTCAGAACCACTAATAGTAAAAAATGGAACACTTGCTTCACCAGCAACTGCTTTTGCTATTAGTGTTTTACCAGTACCAGGAGGTCCTACAAGTAAGACTCCTTTTGGAATTCTTGCCCCAATTTCTTGGTATTTCTTAGGATCCTTTAAGAAGTCAACGACTTCTGCTAGTTCAACTTTTTCTTCATCTGCACCAGCAACATCATCAAATGAAACGGTTCTTTTTCTTGCGACTCTGGCACGGCTTTTTGCAAAGTCAAAGGCTTTGTTATTTTGACTTGATGCATTACGATAGACAAAAAATAACATTAATCCAATAGCAATCCATGGTAGTAAGTTAAGTATAACGCTCAAGAAAGTCACTCCGCTATACGGAATAATTCCGGAATAGGCAATTTCACTAACAGTATTAGCGTTATTATGAGCTCCAATTCTATCAACTAATCGGTCTTTGAGAAGTTCTGATTGACCTCCAATTACCATAAAGGATGCACCTTTTGGAAAATCTTTATAAGCAAAGTCTTTTGAAAATTTACCAGTAATAGTAAATCCGTTAGCAGCATAGCCGCTTGCTGGAGTAATGTGGATTTCAGCGATTTTACTCGGTTCAGTAAAATCAGTTGTTCCTTCAACAATCATGTTTTCTAATTCCCAGTAGCTAATTTCCGCTACTCTTGGTTTTAAGGCATCACGAATAAAGAAGAAGATCCCAATAAATAAAGCAATCATTAAAATGATTACTAAAAAATCAGGTTTTCTTTGTGGTGCTTGTGGTTTGTCTTGTTTTTGCATAATTCACCTCATTTTTCATACGCAGCTGGTTTTAATACGCCAACATATGGAAGATTGCGATATTTTTCATTAAAGTCTAATCCGTATCCAACTACGAATTCATTTGGAATTTCGGTTCCAATGTATTCTGGATAACACTCCATTAATCTTCCAGCTGGTTTATCAAGTAAAGTAACAATCTTTACTGATTTAGCGCCGCGATGTAATAATAATTTTTTGATGGTTGTTATAGTAGCGCCAGTATCAACGATATCTTCAGCAATTAAAACATCTCTACCTAAGACTGATTGATTTAAGTCTAAACGAATCTTAACATCTCCAGTAGATGATGTACCTGCATAACTGCTTACAGCTAAATAATCAACATCTAATTTCAAATCTATTTGTCTAATTAAATCAGCCATAAAAGGATTACATCCCTTTAATAAGCCGATAACTACTAAATCTTTTCCCATATAATCTTTAGTAATTTGCTTTCCTAGACGTTTAATAATTTCTTTAATTTCATCTTCAGAAATTAAAACTTTTAAAATATCATTTTTCATCTTCTTTCCCCCCGTAATAAGTAATATATAAAGATTTACCAGTCCCCAAATTCTGGTTTATATAGTGATTTGGAATCCATAGGATTCTATCTTGATTATCAGTAATAATCCATAAATTTTGTCTATCTTCCATTGGAATTTTTTCATCAATTAAGAATTTCTTTAATTTTTTACGACCGTAATCATATTCTAAAATATCACCATCAAGTCTGTTTCTTGCCCATAGTGGAAACTCGATATTATCATATGAAATTCTTACTTGAAGAGCGGTTGTATTGATTCGTTTACTTGAATAAGAAAACTCATCTAAATGAACTTTATCTTTAGAGTCAGATTCTTTAAGTTTAATTTTCTTGAAATAAAACTCTGCACTTGGTTTAATTTCAGCTTTTTCATAAAATTTAACTAATTGAAGTTGATTTGAAAGAGTTACTGTTTGGTTAGGTTTTTTAGAAAGTAGAACCTCTCTAATTCTTTCTACTAAACGATAATTTAAATTAACTTTATTTTGTTCTAAGTAATAAGCAATGACATCCTCTTGAATTGCTTGAGATAATTGCTTAAACTTAGGAATATTAATACTATCTCGATCTTCCATAAAATCAATAGTTTTAGCTCTTATTGCATCATAAGCTGCAATTAATTGGTTATTATATTGTTTTACTACTTGAAGTAAGTTTGGATTTTCTTGCTTCATAATTGGAACTAAAGTTAAGCGGTATCGATTACGTAAATATTCGGTTGTATAATTACTTTCATCTTCCATATAGGGAACATCATGACGTTTAGCATAATCAATTAACGATTCTTTATCATGGTATAAAAGAGGCTTAACATAAATATAGTTACCCATTTTAGCTACTGGTCTCATTCCAGCATAACCTAAAAGATTAGCACCTCTTGTGATATTTATTAAAATAGTTTCTAGCAAATCATCTAAATGGTGAGCAGTTAAAATATAAGGAGTGTTAATTCTTGATGCAACTTCCTCAAGATGGCGATGTCTTAAGACACGCGCACGATTTTGAAAGTCAGAAGAATTAATTGTAAGTTTGAAGTAGTTATAAGGAATATGGAACTTATCGCAATATTCCTGAACCATTTCCGCTTCTTTATCGGAAATTGCTCGTTTTTGATGATTAAAGTGAACTACTGTAATTTTTAGTTTTAAGCGACGCAAGAAATCTAGCATTACCATTGAATCAACGCCCCCACTAACAGAGAGCACTAATGGTTTAGTTAAATCGATATCAATTTCTTGATGAAATTGTCTTGTAAATTTCCGCATTGTATCACCTTGTCTTTCCTAATAATTATAACATATTATAATTAAAGTAGTGAGTATAAAGACAAGGGCTAATTATAATAACGCTGTCAAAAACTAATTAATCTCGTAATTAAGCGTATGAAACGATTATAAAGTCCCAATATTATGTTGTTTATAGAATATAAAAACCAAAAAGAGTATAATAATAGTTGAAATACACCTTAAAGGGGGATAACAATGTATATACTAGCTAGCGCCTCACCAAGAAGAAAAGAAATATTAGAAAAAGCGAATGTCGCTTTTGAAATTATTACATCAAATTATATTGAATCTGATTTAGTAATCAATAATCCATATAAATTAGTTGAAGAATTAGCTTTTGGAAAAGCCAAAGCGGTCGCAAAAGATTATCCAAACCGTATCGTTATTGGGGCTGATACGATTGTGGTAGTTGAAGGCGAAGTGATTGGAAAACCAAAAGATTTTGATGATGCTTTTAAAATATTAAAAAAACTTTCTAACCATTATCAAGAAGTAGTTACTGGAGTAGCAATTATTTATAATGATAAAGTTTATAAATTTCACGCAATCAGTGAAGTTATTTTTAGAGAGTTAAATGACAAAGAAATTATTGATTATATTAATACTGGAGAACCATATGATAAAGCTGGAGCTTATGCCATTCAAGGTAAAGCCAGTGATTTTGTAACAAGCTTTACTGGTGAAATTGAAAACATTATGGGTTTTCCAATTAAAAGATTTTTAGAAGAAATAAAAAAATTTAAAGAGGAAATTAATGTTTAAAATCGGTAATGTTGAAATTGAAAATAAATTAGTACTTGCACCAATGGCTGGTGTTTCTAATATCGCATTTAGGAAAATATGCAAGGAAATGGGTGCTGGTTTAGTAGTTGGAGAAATGGTATCAGATTACGCTCTTCATTACGAAAATAAAAAGACATTAAGACTACTTACTATTGATCCAGATGAATCACCAATTAGTCAGCAAATATTTGGAAGTAATTTGGAGTATTTAGTAAAGGCCGCTAAGTATTTAGATGAATATACAACGTGTGATATTATCGATATTAATATGGGGTGTCCAGTGCCTAAAGTAGCACTTCGCTCTCAAGCGGGAGCGGCTTTACTAAAACATCCCGAGAAAATATATGAAATTGTTAAAGCGGTAAAAGATGCAGTTAAAAAACCTGTAACAGTTAAAATTAGAAGCGGCTGGGATTTTAATTCAATCAATGCAGTTGAAGTTGCAAAAATGATTGAAAAAGCAGGGGCTGACGCAATCACAATCCACGCTAGAACTAGAAGCCAAGGATATTCGGGAACAGCTGATTGGGATATTATTAAACAAGTTAAACAATCAGTTAATATTCCTGTTATTGGTAACGGTGATGTCACTAGTGGACCACTTGCTAAAAAGATGTTAGATGAAACTGGGTGTGATGCTGTGATGATTGGTCGCGGCGCAATGGGTAATCCGTGGATTTTTAGAGAAATTAACCATTTCTTAAAAACCGGTGAAGAATTACCACGCCCATCTTATCAAGAAATGCTTGAAGTAATTACGCTTCACCTAAATTCATTAATTGATTTTAAAGGTGAAAAGATTGCAATTTTAGAAATGAGAGGCTTTGGTTCTGATTATCTAGGAGGGCTACCTAACAATTCTCAAGTTAGAAAAAAACTAGCAAAAGCTAATACTAAAGAAGAATATTTAACTATAATTATCCAATATTTCAATGAATTAGAAAATAATTAAAAGAGGTGTTACTAATGAAAAGATTTAATGAGAAAGTTTCAAGAAAGAACACTAATTGTGTTAAATGGGATATGGCAGATGAAAATGTCTTACCATTTTCAATTGCTGATAGTGATTATCCAACATCAGAAGCTATTGCTAAGTGTTTAACTGATCGAGTTAATCACCCAGTTTACGGATATACATTTCCTGATGAAATGTATTATGAAAGTATTGTAAACTGGACTAAAAGAAGATACGGCTATGAAATTGATAAAGATAATATTATTCCAACCAACAGTGTTGTAACAGCGCTTTATTATGCTATTAACTATTTGAAAGATGTTACCGAAGGTATCATCGTTCAAACACCTGTTTATAACCCTTTTTATTCTGTTATTTTAGATAACGGCAAAAAGATTGTTGAAAACAGATTAATTAAAAAAGATAATTATTATACAATAAATTTACAAGAATTAGATAGACTTTTAGAAACAAATAAGATATTATTATTATGTAACCCTCAAAATCCAACCGGAAGAGTTTTTACTTATGATGAAATACATGAAATTGTTAAGCTAGCTAAAAAACATAATGCATATATTTTATCTGATGAAATTCATTGTGATATTATTCATGATGGTTACAAATTTACATCAGTAAATAGATTTGCAGATTTATATAAAAATATTATTGTTTTTACATCTATTTCAAAATCTTTTGGATTAGCCGGACTTAAAACATCAAACGTAATTATTAAAGATAAGAAACTAGCCGAAGGATATAGAGCTTTCTTACAATCTAAATATATTAGTTATGGTAATATCTTTGGATTAGTTGCTGTTAAAGCAGCATATAATCAATCAGAGGAATGGTTAGATAAACAAAACAAACACTTAACAAATAATTATAATTTATTGAAAGAATATTTAAATAAAAACCACCCTGAAGTGGGTGTTACTAAAGCTGAAGGAACATTTCTTGCGTGGTTAGATCTAAGTTTTCTACGTATGCCATGTGAAGTAATGCAACAAGAATTATTAAAATTTGGAATTTCTATTAATGAAGGAAAAAGATATTCAGAAGATTGCAAAGGTTATATTAGATTTAACTTTGCATGTTCAGAAGACTTATTAATGGAAGGACTTAAGATATTATCTAAGTTTATAAAAGCAAATGCCAAAAAATAATAACATAACTTAATTCATAAGAGGTGATAGGATGCAAATTTTAAAAGCTAATAATTTAACGAAAAAATACGGCTTACATTTTGCAGTAAACGAAGTTTCAATGACGATAAATGAAGGGGATATTTATGGGTTTATTGGAGAAAACGGTGCTGGAAAAACAACTTTTATTAGAATGATAGCTGGATTAATTCAAAAAGATGGTGGAGAATTTACTCTTTTTGAAGGTGAAAAACACAGAATTGGAGCTGTAGTAGAAACGCCATCGTTATATTTATATATGAACGCGATGGATAATTTAATGGCTCAAGGAAAAATGGTAGGTATGACCGATGTTGAAAAGCATAAAGAATTACTACGTCTAGTCAAACTTGAGTATTTAATTGATTCAAAGAAAAAAGCGAAAGATTTTTCTTTAGGAATGAGACAACGCCTTGGAATTGCAATGGCGCTGCTTTCAAACCCTAAGTTTTTATTATTAGATGAACCAATGAACGGACTTGATCCAGAAGGCGTTGTCTTAATGAGAAACTTAATTTTATCATTAAGAGATAAAGGAATCACTTTTTTAATTAGTTCACACATGTTAGAAGAACTATCTAAAATAGCAACACGTTATGGTTTTATTCATCAAGGTAGATTAATTAAAGAAATTACGTTAGAAGAATTAGAACTAGACACCAAAGCTTCTATTAAATTAAAAGTAAGCGAAAAAGACTTAGAAAAAACTTTAGAACTACTTAAAAAAGAAAAAGTTACACTTAAAGTTGAAAAAGATATTATTAATATTTACGACAGACAAATTCCTGAAATAGTTATATTGTTATATAATAATAAAATTGATATTAAAGATATCAATCGTGACGCTTTGGGTATAGAAAATTACTATTTAAGTTTAATAGGAGGGTTTCATGGTTAGTTTATTAAAGGTTGATTTATATCGATTAAGAAAAGATAAAACTCCTTTAATAGGAGTCTTACTATCTGCAGGATTATTAATTTTAACATTAGGAATTTTTGGCATTATTAAGCTAATTTCTAGTGTTAGTGACCTTGAAGGAATTGAAATGCTTCTATCACCAAAAAGAAACTATATTCAAGGGTTTCAAATGGGAAGTAATGCTGGATTAGTTGCACTTATTATTATGGCAGTATTTACTGCAAGAGATTTTACTCAGAATACGTTAAGATTAAAAATAATTAATGGCCATAGTCGCACTAAGATTTATTTTTCTACACTACTGACTAATTTATTATATGGTGTTGTCGTTATATTAGGATATTCAATAATTACACTTTTAATTACAACTGCTATCTTCGGATACGGTAAGGCATTTGACTCAAAGGAATTTTTAAGTCTACTTGCAGCAACCGGAATGAGTTTGCTTTATGTAATCTTATTTACCTCGGTGGTTACTGCAGTTTCATTAAAAGCCCAAAGAATGGGAAGTAGTATTGGATTAAGTATCGCAATCGTTGTGGGTGAAGGGTTCTTATCAAGTTTACTTTTTATGATTCCGACATTTAATCCAGATTTTCCAGAATGGATATCAAGATCATTTCAAGTTCTACCAAGTATTGGAATGATGATGTTAGTTAATGAAGGTTTTACTGGAAGAACTGCATGGATAATGATTATATCGACGGTAGTATTAATCGCAGTGACAATTACACTATCGTTATTATCATTTAAAAAGAGTGACATTAAATAATAAAAGGGCATGAGCCCTTTTTTAATTTATAATATAAAAATAATTTTTATTTTAATTGAAATCACGTGTTGTCCAGATGTCATTTTCTTGAACGTATTGCATAAAATTTTTTATATCGTTGTCACTTGGCATCTCAACAGTAAATTTTTCGAATTGTTTACGGTTCTTTATTGTATATATTTCAGCTTCAATTTGTTGTGAGTCATTTACTTTAACTAGTATTTCTAATTCACAAATATTATTTTTATAAATATCAATTTCATAACTTCCGAGTGGAATTCGTCCTATAATAACATCCCCATAACCAAATTTAACCTTCTTCGATTTGTTTATTAGTTTTTGAAAAATATCATATTCTAATAATTTTTCGCCATTAATAGTTAGTAGTAAAATGTTATAATAACTTAAATTTTCAGGATCAAAACTATCTACATCATAATACGTAATTCTAATTTCAGTATCTTTTTCAATAGTGTAGTTAAGTTTGTTTTTAGAGTTTTGACAACCCGCTAGTAAGAACGGCAATAAAATTAATAATAAAACATATATTATTTTTTTATTATTATACCTCCTAATACATCTTTAGGTTATCATGTTTTTTTAAGATTCAATATATTTTTCGTATTTTTTAACCTCGCGCGGAGTTAGCGAGGTTTTTATATGGATTCCGTTATCTAGATAATTAGCGAATATTACATGATTATTTTCTTTTAAATAATTAACAACATGTCCGTCTTCAAATGGAATTAATAAATCTCTAATGACGTTGTCATTATAGATGTTATAGTAAATATTAGAAACAAGAAGATCGATGTTATCATTAGTTTTATTAGATATAGGAAGAAAATCTTCATCTAATAAAATCGGATTATTTATTAAATCGGACTTAGTAACAACGATTAATCTTTCAATTTCATTAGCATCAAGTTTATTTAATATTTCTTTAGTTATCTTCATTTCTTCAGTAGAAGCATTTAACCCGTCAACGACATGAATAATTAAATCGGCATCTTTGATATCAGATAAGGTTGATTCAAATGAATTAACTAATTCATGCGGTAATTTATGAATAAATCCAACGGTATCAATTAAAATAAATGGAGGTCGGTTATCTCCTTTTAATACTTTTGATTTAGTATCTAATGTGGCAAATAGCATATCCTCTTCAAAAGTTAATTTTGAATTATAATTATCAAGCATACTAACTAAAGAGTTATATGTAGCTGATTTACCAGCGTTAGTATAACCCACTAAAACAACAATTGGAATTTCATTTTGTCTACGGCGTTTACGAGAAATATCTTTCGCTTTTCTAATTTTAGCAAGTTCTCGCTTAACACGTGAAATATCATCAAGTAACTTTCTACGGTCTAATTCTAGTTTAGTTTCCCCAGGACCCTTTGCGTTATAAGTTCCACCACCTTGGCGTGATAATGACTTACCAAGGCCAACTAAACGTGGGAGCATATATTCATTTTGAGCAAGCCTTACTTCTAAGATAGCTTCGTTTGTTTTAGCTCTTATTGAAAATATTTGAAGTATTAAAAAACTTCTGTCGATAATTTGAAGTTCTAATATGTTTTCTAAGTTTCTAATTTGCGCTGGTGATAAGGTATCATCAACAATTAATATAGAAGCGTTAATTGACTCGGCAATTAATTTAATTTCCTCAACTTTACCACTACCAAAGTAGGTGCTTGGTACTGGAGTTTCTCTTGATTGAATAACTGATTCTTGTCCATCAATTTCTAAAGTGAGGGCCAAAGCCTTTAATTCTTCTAAAGATCTTTTGGTTGATTCTAATGATTCTCCTTTTGTAATTGTCCCTAAAATAGCAATGTCCATTAAAAAAGTCACCTTCCTTGACTATTATTATATCACTATATAGGATATATTATGATATAATTAAGGAGAACGGCAGGTGATTTTTATGTGGCAAGGACATCCAATTTGGGTAATCGCTTTAACCGCGTATTTAATATTTATTTTGATTTATTCATTTTTAAGACTAATGTTTACTAATAGAAGAACGTTTAGTTTATTTTTAGCTGCAATGATGTTTATGGGCGTTTCAGCTTTTTTCTATTTTATGGTAATTCCAAAAGAAATGGAACAACTTAAAGAAATATTAGTATATGTCAATGTTATTGCGGTACCGATTGCAGTTACAATTGTTATTGCTCCTGATATTCGTACTAAATATGATACCGGTTGGTCATTAGAAGCTAATAAAGTTTCTGGTATTAGAGCAAGCTCTGAACAAACTAAAGAACATATCATTGATGCTGCCATTGAGTTATCAAATAGAAAAATTGGTGCCATTATTACGATGGAAAACCACAATACATTAGATCAATTTGCTGAAAAAGCAATTTTAATTAATGGTAAAGTAACTAAAGAATTACTACTTAATATCTTTACTCCACTAACACCACTTCATGACGGTGCCGTTATTATTAGAGGTGATGAAATAGTGTGTGCGGCAGCATACTTTACTTTATCAAGAAACGATACATTTGATAAAACTATGGGTTCACGTCACCGTGCCGCATTAGGTATTAGTGAAATTAGTGATAGTTTAACGATTGTAGTAAGTGAAGAAACTGGTGATATTTCAATTGCTGTTGCTAGTATGTTAATCAAACTTAATAGCCGTGAAAAATTACTAGATTACTTAAACTTATACATTAAATAGGAGGTATAGTTATGAAAAAGATTTTAATATCTGTTTATCGATTTGTTACTAAACCTTTTGTTATGATTGCTATTAATAATAAAACCGATAGAATGGTTAAGTTTTTAAATAAGCATTCATATATTTATTTTATTATCGCATTTATTTTAACCGCAGGAATTATATTTTTAATATATTTCCTACCTTATTTATAAGAAAGGATTAATAATGGATTTTTTACCTATCGCAATTTTAATACTAGCAATATTAATCGCATTTATTGTTGTATTAGAAGGGATTAATAAATCAAAAGTACCATTTTATAAAACGATTATCGCATCAACTAACTTGATTGTGACAATCGTCTTTTTTGCGATATATCATTCGGTTATTGAAAAAGATTCAACATTTCTTAAGATTTATAATATCCTTGGGTTAGCTGAGTTTTTATTACTTTTTGTATTCATTTTAATTTTATTTACTAAGATGTTATTATCTAAAAGAGAATTATCAATGCATACACAGTCAATTAAAAATAGTCCTTGGAATACTTACCTTATAATTGACAAAAAAGACCGTATTAAAGACATTTCACAAAACTTATTAGAAGATTTTGATTTACCACTTGAAGAAGTGTTAAATAAAAAAATAATGGATGTATTAAACAGAACTGTTAGAATTACTCAAGTTAATAATAAAAATTCATCTAACCGTGATTTTGAAGAGCTGTTAGAACAACTTAAAAAATTAAGTAATAAAGATGAGTTAGTTAAACTTGAAATTGTTTATTTAAATAGTCAAGGTGATACGTCAATTATTCATATGATTGACCAAGCGATGTATTCACGCTTTGGATATTACGGAAGATTTTTAATAGGTGAAAAGAAAACTGATTTTAATTTGTTAGGAGTTGAAAAACAGTTAAAACAAACTTCCCTACAACTTGAAACTCTTCAAGAACAATTCATCGCGACACTAGAAGTTAGCGATGACGGATTGGCATTCAGTGATATAGAAGATAAATCAACTTGGATTTCCAATACACTAGTTAGTCAACTTGGATTCCAATCCAATAATATTAATACAGAAGACTTTTTAAAGTTAATGCAACCAGATGATTTAAATCGATATCTAACTAAACTAAATCAATTAACTCCTTCATCACCAAATATGGAGATGAAATATAGATTATTCTCTAATGGTGTATACAGATGGTATATTGACAAATCAAAGAAGATCTTCTTAGAAGAAAACACGATGATTATGAGTTCAATTAATCAAGTATCTACTAAACACTTTATGCGTACTAACTTACAAAACTTAGATGCATTAGGAGATCAAAATGATTTAACAATAAAACTTCGTCAATTAATTGATGAAGAAAGATACTTCCACTTAGTAGTAGTAAGACTTAAGAACTTGCCGTATATTAACGAACTTCACGGTCGTGAAGTTGGAAATATGGCAATTTCAGAATATATTTCTAAATTAGAAAAATCATTTACTACAGAACCAGATAGTATATATAGATTAACTGGGTCAACATTCGCCTTTTATTTAGATGATCAAAGAAAGATGAACTTAATGAGAAAAGGCGTGCAAGGAAACTACGATTATCTAAATATGGTATTAGAATATGGTGCAAGCAAATTAGAACTTGAGGTATTTGCTGGGATCTCAATTATTAACAACGATGGTTATAACGAAAATGAGATGTTAGAAGCCGCTAACGCAGCCTTAAAGGTTGCTGAAAACCCTAAATATAAGGGACATGTTTGTTATTATGGAGATATTAAGTAAAAGTGAAATTAGAAAAATTATCTTAGGTAAAAGATTAAGACTATCTCCGGAAGATATCGCTTTAAAAAGCGCTAAAATAGTTGAAATGATTCGTAATGATAAAAACTATAAAGCTTCTAAAGTAGTCGGGATTTATATGCCTACTCAAAATGAAATAAATCTACTTGATTTATTAAAAGATGATAAAGTATTTTGTGTGCCTAAAATTATTAATAAAGGATTAGTATTTTCTAAAGTAGACGAAGATACAAAATTTAAGGAAGCTAAATTTAATATTTTAGAACCAGTTAAAATAGATGAAGTAATCGAAATAGATTTTTTATTAGTTCCGGCGGTCGCAATTTTTAATTGCCACCGTTTAGGTTTTGGTGGTGGATATTATGATAAATATTTATCAAAATATAGACCAAAATATGTAGTTGGTGTGATTTATGATTTTCAACACGTTGAATTTTTCTATGAAGATCACGACCAAAAATTAGATTATTATTTTAAAGGATAAAAAATGAATTCTGCTGTAATAGTTGCTGCCGGGAAATCAATGAGATTTCATCACTCGGGTGGCATTGGGAATAAAACTGAATTACTATTAAAAGGAAAACCATTATATTACTATAGTATGAAGGTATTTTTAGATATGGGGTTTGAAGTGATATTAGTTACTAATAGTAATCCTGATATTCCTAATGTTAAAGTAGTAAAAGGTGGCGAGACTAGAAGTGAAAGTGTTTATAACGGCGTTAAAGCCGCAACCGGAAAATATGTCTTTATTCATGATGCTGCAAGACCACTTTTAACTAAAGGAATGGTTGGGAAGCTATTAAATGAAAAAAGGTATGGCGATGGCTGTTATTTAGCTAAATGGTTAACCGATTCACTAAAAAAAATAACTAAAGGAGATAAAGTAATCTCAATTGACCGAGATATGCATTTTACTTCTGAAACTCCACAAGTTTTTAAAAGAGAGTTTTTGTTAGAAGCATTTAGTAAAGCAGAAAAATCTTATAGTGATGAAGTAGCGATGGTTAATGATATTTTCCCAAAGGCAGAGATTCATCCGATATTTCATAACTGGTCAAATGACAAGTTAACTGAAAAAGAAGACTATTACCGTATTCAACAGTTGATGGGTACTAAAAGAAGAATTGGTCATAGTTTTGATATTCATAAACTAGAAAAAGGAAGAAAATTGATTCTTGGAGGAATCTTAATTCCATCTGAGGTTGGACTTTTAGGACATAGTGATGCTGATGTGTTATTACATGCGGTAACCGAATCAATTTTAGGGGCTTTTGGGCTAGGAGATTTAGGAACTAATTTTCCGGATAATGATCCAAAATATAAAGACATTTCATCGGTAGTACTTTTAGAAAAAGCATTAGATGAAATGAGAAAACGAAATTATGATATCTATAATATGGATATTACATTATATTTAGAAAAACCTAAATTACTTGAGTATCGAATTGAGATACTAAGTAATTTATATAAACTATTAAATATTCATCCGGAAGCTTTAAACATTAAAGCTACCACGGCTGAGAAAATCGGCCCAATAGGGCGAAATGAAGCGATTGCTTGCGAAGTAGTCGTTATACTAGAGGAGGTGTATCAAGGTGATAATTGAAACTGAACACGGTAAATTTGATTTAATTAAAAACTACAGAGATGCATTTGACGTACAAGCGTTTAATGAAAGGTATGTTGATGTAAGTTTTAAACAATATGATTATCTTGTTGGCGATGTGTCATCAGGCATTTTAAGATTAAAAGGTTTTGGGGATAACGAAAAAGGAAAAACTAGTTATAATTTTATTCCTGATTATCTAAATGATTCGTGTAACTATAACACCCCTTATTACATTTTAAAAAGAATAAAAGAGGAGACAAGCGAAAATGGAAATGGAAAAAGAAGTAAGAAAAATAATAGACCAAATAAGACCGTATCTAAATAGAGATGGTGGAGATTTAGAGTTTGTTAAACTCGAAGACGGAATAGTATATATAAAAATGTTGGGAGCATGTGTTGGATGTGCTTTAATTGATACAACTCTATATGACGGAATTGAAAGAATTTTAGTTGAAAGAGTTCCGGGAGTTATCGCAGTAGTCGCTATTTAATAATTCAAATTGTGGCTTGATAATAATTAATTATTAATCAAGCCTTTCTTTTTTTTAACTAGTTTATAGTATAATATAATTGAATTTGAAGGGAGATTGGGATATGTCATATTTAAATGTTAAAACTGATTTAACTAAAAAGTTTTTAAAATCAAATTTAAAAGATCATCAAACAAGAGTTGACGAAATACACGAAATGATTCATAATAAGACAGGAGCTGGCAGTGATTTTTTAGGTTGGGTTACTTTACCTACAGATATAAAAGCTGAAATGGAACGTATCCAAGCGGCAGCTAAAAAGATTCAAAATCAAAGTGACACATTAGTAGTTATTGGGATTGGTGGATCTTATTTAGGAGCTGAGGCAGCACTTAATTATTTGTTAAATAAAGAAGATGCGAAGATGGAAATTATCTTTGCGGGTCATCAAATGTCAAGTGGTTATTTAAACAGATTAGTTAGTTATTTAGAAAATAGAGAATTTTCAATTAACGTTATTTCCAAATCAGGAACAACTACTGAACCAGCTATTGCATTTAGAATTTTAAAAGAATTAATTTATAAGAAATACGGAAAGAAAGCCAAAGACAGAATCTTTGTTACAACAGATGCTAAAAGAGGGGCTCTTTATAGCGCATCAGTTGAAGAAGGATATGAAAGATTCGTTATACCAGATGATGTTGGTGGACGCTTTAGTGTTTTAAGTGCAGTCGGACTTTTACCACTTGCAGCAGCTGGTTATAACATTAAAGAAATGGTTAAAGGTGCAGAACATGCAATGGTTAAATATCACAAGAGTGATATTGAAGAAAACGAAGCTTATAAATACGCTTTAACAAGATATCTTCTTTACAAAGAAGGCTTTAAAGTTGAAGCACTAGCTTTTTATGAATACGAATTATTTTATTTAGGTGAATGGTGGAAACAATTATATGGCGAGTCTGAAGGTAAAGGCGGACAAGGGTTATTCCCTGCAAGCATTAACTTAACTACAGACTTACACTCAATGGGTCAATATATGCAAGACGGCCCAAGATTTTTAATTGAAACAGTCTTATCAGTTGAAAAAGTTGCAAAAGATATTAAAATTCCTTATTTTGAAAATGATAACGATAACTTAAATTACTTAGCGGGAGCCAAAGTAAGCTATGTTAACAAACAAGCTCAAAAAGGAACGATTGAAGCTCACTACGCTGGTGGTGTTCCAATTATGGAAATAGAAATTCCTGAACTATCAGAATATAGTTTTGGATATTTAGTTTACTTCTTTGAAAAAGCATGCGCAATGTCAGCGTACTTATTAGGAGTAAATCCATTTGATCAACCAGGAGTTGAACTTTATAAATCAAATATGTTTAGGTTATTAGGAAAACCAACAAAATGATAAAAGTTATAACTAATAGCCCTGAAGAAACAATCAATTTAGGTATTAAATTAGGCGAAAAGATTAAAGAACCGCTAGTTATTTTACTAGATGGTAATCTTGCTGCCGGTAAAACAACTTTTACCCAAGGATTAGCTAAAGGCTTAGGAATCAAACAAATCGTAAATAGCCCAAGTTATACGATTATGAAACATTATTCAAGTGATGATTTGGAATTATTTCACTTAGATTTATATCGATTAGACGGACTAGGTGAAGACTTTGATTTAGAAGAATATTTGTATGACGCGGTTGTCGTTATTGAGTGGCCTTTTCAAGTTGAAGAACTGCTTCCAAAGGAACATTTATTAATTAAAATAAATAAAATTTCTAATGAAAGTCGCCAGTTTAAGTTTATCCCTAAGGGTGAAAAGTATAAAGAGGTATTAAAGTGTTTAGATTAATTTTAGACAGTTCAACTAAATTAATGTGGATTGGCTTAGTAAAAAATAATGAACTAATTGACCACTATACTAGAGTAGCGAAAAGAGATCACGCTAAATATATGGTTGATGCGATTGATAATTTACTAGCTAAAAATAACGTCAAAGTTAAAGATCTTTCTGAGATAGTAGTAGGATCTGGTCCGGGTTCATATACCGGATTAAGAGTAGCTGGTATGACTAGCAAAATGCTAGCATACACTCTTAATATTCCGTTATATAAAGTAAGTAGCATTTTCTTTTTAACTAGTGGTTATAAAGGAAAAGTACTAGGGATGATTGATGCTAGAAGAAATCAATACTTTACTGGTATTTATGAAGGAATTAACACAATAAAAGAAGATGAATTGATGTTATATGATGACATTTTGAGCTTAGAAGAGTATAATAACTATAAAGTTATTAAAATTGGTGAAAATAATTATAAAATTGATGTTTCAAAAATTATTAAAAAAATGCAACTTGTTAAAGACATTCACGACTATGTACCTAATTATTTAAGAAAAACAGAAGCGGAAATGAATTTATGAAATCAAGAGAGGCGAAATTAAGTGATGTCCCAAGCATCACTAAAATCCACAAAAAATTATTCCCTGATGAATTACCTAATGCCCACAATCAAATAAGAAGTGAGCATCATCGTGTATTTGTCACATTAGATAGCCAAAATAATATTTTAGGATATGTTATATATCAAGTTATTGACTTTGAAGCTGAGATTTATTTCTTCGGTGTTAAAGAAGAACTTCAAGGAAAAAAGATTGGTCAAGAGTTACTAAAGTTTTCTTTGGAAGAATTAAAAAAAGACGAAGTTAAAAGAATAACTTTAGAAGTAAAAGAGTCTAATTTGAAAGCTAGAAAGATCTATGAAAAATGCGGCTTTATTAATGTTGGAATTCGCCCTAGATATTATAAAGACGAAGATGGAATTATATATGTATGGGAGGATAAAACTATATGATAATATTAGCAGTTGAGACAAGCTGTGATGAAACTAGTGTTGCTATATTAAAAGACGGAAAAGAAGTTTTAAGTAATGTAGTTTTATCACAGATTGATATTCATAAAGTGTTTGGTGGAGTTGTTCCGGAAATCGCTTCACGAAACCACATTAAATACTTAACAACAGTGTTTGATGAAGCCTTAGAAAAGGCTAATGTTACCCCTAAAGATATCGATTTAGTAGCGGTAACTGAAGGTCCGGGATTAATCGGAGCTTTACTAATTGGAATTAATGCGGCAAGCGCATTTGCCTATGCTAATGATATTCCGTTAATGGGAGTTAATCATTTGCATGGTCATATCTATGCTGCATCAATTGATAATGATTTAAAGTTTCCGGCAATAATACTACTTGTTAGTGGAGGACATACTGAACTAATCTATGCCAAAGATCATTTGGAATTAGAACTGATTGGTCAAACTTATGATGATGCAGTTGGAGAAGCATACGATAAAGTTGCAAGAGTCTTAGGATTAAGTTATCCAGGTGGCCCAATTATCGATAAACTTGCCCACGAAGGCAAGGCTATCTATAATTTTCCAAGGCCAGTAATGGATTCTGGAGACTTAAACTTTAGTTTTAGTGGACTGAAAAGTTCAGTAATTAATTTTGTCCACAACAACAAACAAAAAGGTATTAAACTTGATGTAAAGGATGTTTGTGCATCATTTCAAGAAGCTGTAGTTGACGTTTTAATTAATAAAACTAAAGATGCCTTAGCGAAATATCCAGCTAAACAATTAATTATTGGTGGCGGTGTAGCTGCAAATAAAGGTTTAAGACGTAGGGTATTTGAAGAAATAAAAGATGTGGAAATTATTATTCCAAAAATGCAGTATTGTACTGATAACGCTGCGATGATTGCAGCAGCGGCTTATTATAAAAATAAAAAAGAAGGTCCGCTTCCAAATTATTTACTAGGCGGATACTCTACTTAGTAGGAGTATGAAAAGATGAAATGGTTTTTTAGAGGATTATTAATTTTTATAGGAGTTATTATTTTAGTTCCTGTATCATTAGTTTTATTGTCTTTAGATAGCGATAAACCGCCAGTGGAGGCTTATCGCACTGAAGAATCACGAGGGTTTTCTTCAAATGAAGTAATGTCTAATTCTATGGATAACTTTTTGGCTGATTCTAGCACCAATGATTTTTCTGTTGAATTAACCCAAGATCAAATTAACACGATGATTTATCAAACACTAAAAGAAACAAATGCTAATTATTTAATTGATGATAGTGCTGATAATAAATACTTCATGAAAACAGATGGAGATCCACAAATAGGAATTGTTGGTGCTTGGACTAAACTTCAAGATGATCAAATTACTATTAAAGCAAGAGTTGATTTAATTAAGCCAGTTAAACTAAGCACAAGTGTTTCATTAAGTTTTAAAATTACTTTTAATGTTGATAACGATCCAAAACAAATGAAACTTAAATTAACTCAAGCTAAAATTGGTAATTTACCGCTTCCAAGAAGCTTAGTTAACACAATTGCTGAAAAAGCAGGATTTGATATTAAAACTCAGTTAGATAAATTCTTAACAAAAGACGGAGTAAAATTTGGTGAATTTGACCAAGAAACTTGGACAGCAACAATTGATAAGATTAAACTTGTTAAAGTGATGATGACTGGATCAGGCCAACAAGCTATGGCTACACTTGCAAAAGTTTTAACTTACAATAAATTATTAAATGTTTCAATTGATAAATCTAAGTTTAAATTACAACTTGATTCATCTAAATTATATTTAAACGAAACATTAAATCATGTACCAGAACATAAAAAATTACATACTGCTCAAGAAAAAGATGCAATGTTACAAAGTAAAGGTGCAACAATGTTACTTTCTTCTTTAGGCGGGGTTGCTGGAGAATTATATGTTAACTTATCTGAATTAGAAATCAACAAATTATTAGATTTCTATCTGAGAGATCAAGCATTACAAAAATCATTTAAGATTGGTCAAGAAGATTACACACTTAATATTTTAATTCCAACAATCGATGTTTATCCAACTGGAATGCATTTAAATATCCAATTAGAATTTTATAATCAATTAGATTCAACTAAGAAATTTATTACTACTTTTAAAATTGAATTAATATTAACTCAAGAACAAGGCGGCTTACAATTTATTTTAGGTAGATTGAAAATTGGCGAACACGTTACTTTAAATGCTGAAGAAACTCAAGACTTACTTGAATTATTTGGTGCAAGTGAAGCAGTTAATAGTAATATGATTGTTATTAACAACTTCCTATCAAGCTTCGCATCTAGTAAAGTTAAACCTAAAGGTCACAGAACTAACGAAGGTTACTTAACATTAAAATTTGAAGGAGCGGCAGCATCAGATAACACAATTATTGGTAATGTTCAAGGAGCAATTCTAAACGCACTAGGCGGAGTAACAACTACTGACCCAACAGTTCAAGGAATTATTGATGAAATTGTGGCTACTCCTCAAGGAGAAGTTACTCCAGAACAAATTCAAACTTTAATGGAAAACGTTGACCAATTATCACCAGAGGAAATTCAATCAATTCAAGATCAATTAATTGCGGAATTAGGACCAGAAGAAGCAGAAGCATTATTAGCTCAAGCCGGCGGTACACCTACTCCGTAAAACCAGAAAACTTCAATATATAAACTTAAGGCATTGTAAAAAATATGCCAAAATGTCTTAAATGAAATTTAAGGAAAAGGACTAAATTACCACTTTTAGTCCTTTTTTCAATTAAAATAATGAAAAAAATTATTATTTATTATTTTTCTAATTTTAAATTTAGATATTTTTTAAATCAAAAAATGTTATACAAATTTAATTATCAGGTTAATTATATATGATAGATATAATTATTGTGAAACTGCTCGCACTATTACATTTACTGCATAGGTATCACAGAACGCTTGCAATAATAAGGGAGGAAAGATTTATGAAAAGATTATTTGCATTAGTAAGTTTATTTTTATTCATTAAGAGACGGAATTTTTCATCTCAAACTGAACTTACTATTCCATTTACATTCGGATTAACAGGAACTCTTATTTCATCAATTTTATATTTATCAGAATTAAGACTTAAATTTAAATTAGATAAAATTGCTTAAAAACACTTATATTATAAGAGCTTGAATCGCAAATGATTCAAGCTCTTTTTAATAGGCGACTCTGCTTGTTAAAATATGAATATTATTATATAATATTTTAGAAAGGGTGATAACATGAAAGACCAATCAAACTTTATTAAAACAATAATGGAAAATGATTTAGAAAGTGGTAAACACGATCTAATTATTACTCGTTTTCCACCAGAACCAAATGGTTATTTACATATAGGACACGCAAGAGCGATTATTATTAATTTTGAACTTGCTAAACATTTTGGAGGTTATACTAACCTTCGTTTTGACGATACTAACCCAGAAAAAGAGGAAGTTAAATTCGTTAAATCTATTGAAGAAGACGTAAGATGGCTAGGTTATAACCCTAAAGCTGTTTATTTTGCATCGGATTATTTCCAAGAAATGTTTGACCGCGCAGTATTACTAATTAAAAAAGGATTAGCTTATGTTTGCGATTTAACAGCTGAAGAGATTTCTGAGTATCGTGGTAATGTTACTACACCTGGGAAAAACTCTCCATACCGCGATCGTTCGGTTGAAGAAAACTTAAAACTTTTCAATGAAATGAAAGATGGTAAATACGCTGAAGGTGAAAAAGTATTAAGAGCTAAAATTGATATGGCTAGCCCTAATATGAACATGCGTGACCCAGTAATTTATCGTATTAATTATGAAGAACATCATAATACTAAAGATAAATGGGTAATCTATCCAATGTATGACTACGCTCATCCACTAGAGGATGCAATTGAAGGAATTACTCACTCACTATGTAGTTTAGAGTTTGAAGACCACAGACCATTATATGATTGGTGCGTGGAACATACTGAAATGCCAAAAGTACCAAGACAAATTGAGTTTGGTCGTTTAAACATTGACCGTACGGCAATGTCTAAACGTTATTTAAGAATGTTTGTGGAACAAGGTTTAGTTTCTGGTTGGGATGATCCAAGAATGCCAACTATTAAAGGACTACGCCGAAGAGGATATACACCTAACGCGATTCGAAACTTTATTTTAGCGTCAGGACTTTCAAAAACGAACGGTTCAGCATCAATTGATATGATTGAACACTTTGTTAGAGAAGATCTTCAAAAAACTACAAATCGTTTAATGGCAGTTAAAAAACCATTAAAAGTAACAATAACTAACTATCCAGAAGGAAAATTAGAAGAGTTAGATGTAGTATTAAATGAAGAAATAAGTGATGCTTCAAGAGTGATGCATTTTGGAAGGCACATTTATATTGAACAAGATGACTTTGTTGTAGAAAAACCAAACCGTCAATATAAAAGATTATATTTAGGCGGTGAAGTAAGACTGATGAATGCTTACTTCATTAAAGCTAACGATGTTAAATATGACGAAAATGGAAACGTAGTTGAAGTACTTGCAACATATGATGTTGAAACTAAGAGTGGTACTAACTTTACTGGTAGAAAACCAAATGGAACAATCCACTTCGTTGAAGCAACTACCGCAGTAAAAGCTGAGTTTAGAAGATTTGAACCACTACTTGATGAAAATGAAGAATCAAGTGATTACTTAGAAAGATTTAATCATGACTCAATCTTTATTGACCACGGCTATGTTGAACAATACTTAAAAGATGTTAAGCCAGAAGAGAAATTCCAATTTATTCGTCAAGGTTTCTATTCAGTAGATTATGATTCAACACCTGAAGAAATAGTCTTTAACCAAGTAGTTGCCTTAAAGAGTTCATATAGACCATAATGGAGTTAAAAATATTAGAAAAATTAAATTATGAACAAAGACAAGCGGTCAAATATAATAAAGGACCGCTTTTTATCATTGCCGGAGCTGGAACAGGTAAGACAATGACCTTAACATCTAAGGTTGCATATTTAATTGCAACAGGTGTCGCTCCGCAAAGAATATTAACTCTAACATTTACTAATAAAGCCGCTCGCGAAATGAAAGAACGTATATTAGATATGGTGGGACCGGCAGCAAATATGTCATGGATTTCAACATTCCACTCTTTTGGATTAAGATTCTTAAGACGACATATTAGTATTTTAGAAAACGGCTTAGACGAGGGGTTTGTTGTAATCGATGAAGATGATGCAAAAAAGATTATTAGAGACTCAATAAAAGAGTTAGGAATCGATGAAAAGACATTTCCATCAACAGATATTTATAATCAAGTATCAGCATTAAAAGTAGGCTATGAAAGATTTTATTTAAAGAGTGAAGATTTAGAAAGACTACTTAAAAAATATCAAGAATATCTAATTGATAATAACTTAGTAGATTTTGATGACTTAATTTTATATACATTACAAATTCTAACAAAAGAAAAAACTATTCGTGAACATTATCAAGAAGCATTTGAATATATTTTAGTTGATGAGTTTCAAGATACTGATCACTTACAATATGAAATATTAAAATTATTATCAGGTAATAAATCAGAAAAAACGATATGTGTTGTAGGAGATCCAGACCAATCAATTTATTCTTTTAGGGGAGCAAGATATGAAAATAACTTAGACTTTATTAAAGATTACCAAGCTAAAGTTATTACATTATCTAAAAATTACCGTTCAACTAATAAAATATTAAGTTTAGCGAACAAGTTAATCAAAGAAAATTTAGATCGTTATCCAAATTATAGTGAAAAACATCTTGAAAGTGATTTAGGTAGTGGCTACCCTCCAGTATTTAGAAAGTTTAACCGTGATATCGATGAAGTTATCTATGTTGCTGAAAAAATTACTGAGTTAGTTCAATTTGACGGATATAAACCAACTGAAATTGCAATTCTATACCGCAGTAATTATTTATCAAGAGCTTTTGAAGAAACATTTATTCGTTATCAAATTCCTTATATCGTATACGGCGGCGTTTCTTTTTTCCAAAGAAGAGAAGTTAAAGATATTATGGCTTATGTTAGATTGTCGTTAGATAACTCTCAAGATTTCTTTTTGAAACGTATTATTAACGTTCCAAAAAGAAAACTAGGTAATGTTACAGTTCAAAGACTAGAAGAGTATTCTAAATATATTGGAGAGTCTATGTTTGATGCAATCTTGTCATTTGATGTTGCAGCCGGAACTAAAAAAGAACTTAATAGTTTTTCTAAAATAATTAAAAAGTTTAGCGAAGCTATCGAGAAAAATATTAACTTATCCGATTTAATAGATTTAATATTGAATGAATCAGGATATAAAGAGATGCTACTTGCTGAAGGAGATCAAGGAATTGATCGCATTCAAAATATTTTAGAATTAAGAGGAGTCTTTAAACGAGGTGAATTCTTATACGAAGGAGATACTAAAGAAAAACTTACTCAAATACTAGATGAAATTTCACTAATGACTGATGCTGATAAAAATGTAGCAACCGAAGATAAAGTAATTCTTTCGACATATCACCAAGTCAAAGGATTAGAGTTTAAAGCTGTCTTTATGGTCGCAATGGAAGAAGATATTTTTCCAAATGCGAACGCGATATATTCTAAAGGTGGTTTAGAAGAAGAAAGAAGAATTGCGTATGTTGGTATAACTAGAGCGAAAAGACATTTATTTTTAACTCATTCCGATTCTAGATTCCGTTTTGGCCGAAAAGAATATAATAGACCATCAAGATTTTATCTTGAAACAATGGATACTATGGGAAGAGTTAAGCCAAGTTATCTAGGCGGCGGATCAGTTGAATACGAAGCAGACTCATCATTTGAAATTGGCGATAAAGTTGAACATCAATTGTTTGGAGCCGGAAAAATTGTCGCAATTGAAGGTGAAGTTGCAGTAATTGCCTTTTCAGCGGAACATGGAATTAAAAAAATAATTCTAGGACATCCATCACTTAAAAAAAGTAAATAAAAATATCCATCCTACTATAAAGTAGAGGTGGTATAATGAAATTATCAAATGAACAACTAAAAGCGGTCACCACTAGTGACCGCTTTATCTTTTTACTTGCAGGAGCTGGTAGTGGTAAAACAAGAGTTGTCATTGAAAGAATTAAATACTTAATTAACAGTAAAGTTAATCCAAAAGAAATACTTGCCATTACCTTTACTAGAAAAGCTGCAGAAGAGATGAAATTAAGACTTAATAACAATCTTGTAAACATCAATACTTTTCACGGATTTTGTTATCAGGAATTGTTAAATGATGGATTTAAAAAACAAATCCTTGATCCCAAAGACTTACCATTTACTCAAAAAGAATTACTTGTGGTATCAAAATATAAAAACTCTTTACAAAGCGTTAAACCGCCTTTAATTCTTAAAACATACGAAAAGTATTTATCGAATAGAAATGCTATAGACTTTGATGATATTATGAATATATTTTTATCTAAATATAAAAAGAAATCATTTGATTTCGAATATATATTTATTGATGAATTTCAAGATACTAATAACTTGCAATATGAAATTTTAAAACTACTTATAAACAGTAAAACTAAAGTGTTTGCTGTTGGAGATCCCGACCAATCAATTTATCGGTTTCGAGGAGCTAACTCTAAAATCATTGATAAATATATTAAAGAATATAATGCAACCCTTTTAACTTTAGGTAATAATTACCGGTCAAATATTAAAATTATTAGTGAAGCTAATTACATAATTAAAAAGAATAAAGATAGAATTAAAAAAGAACTAACTCCAAATAAAAAAGATGAAGGGGTTGTTTTGGCATTTGAATTTAACAATCAAATTGAAGAAACCACCTTCATCATTTCTGAACTTAAAAAATTATTAAATGAAGGATATTTATTTAATGATATTGCTATCATTTATCGTAATCATAGCCGTGCAACTATGTTTAAAAGGATTTACATGGACCATTATTTAATATCTATAGAACCTAATATTAATTTATTATCGTGTCATGAATCCAAGGGGTTAGAGTTTAAAATAGTTTTTATCATTGGCTTAGAAGAAGGGTTATTTCCATCGCTTTATGACAATATGATTTCAGAAGTTGAGGAAGAAAGAAGGTTATTTTTTGTCGCAGTTTCTAGAGCGAAGGATAAATTATATTTAACTTACTCTAAAAAAGATGAGTTTAACCAAGTTAGAAAACCCTCAAGATTTTTAGTTGAACTCAACCGCGAAATCAAGAAAATATCATATGTTATATGATATAATAACCTTGGTGATAAAGTGGATATTTTAAATAGAATTAAAGAACTAACTAAAATAATAAATAAAGCTAATATTGATTACCATACATACGATAATCCGACAATGTCAGATTATGAGTATGATATGCTTTTTAAAGAATTAAAAGAATTAGAATTAGCTTATCCAGAATACAAACAACCAAACTCTCCAACTGATAAAGTTGGTGGAGTTATTTTAGATAGATTTTTAAAAGTTATTCATGATATCCCAATGACTTCACTTTCTAACGCGTTTAATTTTGAAGAGTTAGAAGATTTTTATAATCGTGTTAAAAAAGAAATAGATTCATTTGAATTAATTTCAGAATTAAAAATTGATGGACTTGCGATTAGTTTAATTTATGAAAATGGAAGTTTCGTAAAAGCTGTTACTCGTGGTGATGGTCAAGTTGGAGAAGATGTATCCGAAAATGTTAAAACTATTAAAACATTACCGCTAACATTAACTAAACCGGTTAATATTACGGTTCGCGGTGAAATTTTTATGCCTTATGGTAGTTTTCAAAAATTAAACCGCGAAAGAGAAACTGAAGGCGCACCTTTATTTTCTAATCCAAGAAATGCGGCTAGTGGTACTATTAGACAACTAGATTCATCAATAGTTAGTAAAAGAGGGTTAGATATTTTTTTATATACAGTAGCTAATGCTGATGATTTTGAAATAGAAAATCAATATGAAGCCCTACAATTCTTACATGATTTAGGTTTTAAGATTAATAAAAACTATAAAGTATCAAATTCATTAGAAGAATTAATTCAAGATATTAAAGATTTTGATATCGCAAGACATAACTTAAATTTTGCTACTGACGGAGTGGTAGTTAAAGTTAACGATTTTAATTATCAAAAAGAATTAGGTTTTACCGCAAGACATCCGAAATGGGCTACCGCTTATAAATTTAGTCCGGAAGTAGTTGAAACTAAACTGTTAAAAATTACTTTCCAAGTTGGCAGAACCGGAGTTATCACTCCAGTTGCTAATTTAGAGACAGTTGAAGTAAGTGGCTCTAATGTTTCAAGAGCAACCCTTCATAATGAAGGTTTTATTCGTGATCGTGATATTAGAGAAGGAGATTATGTATATTTACAAAAAGCTGGTGAAATAATTCCTGAGATCATTTCAGTAAATATGGATAAAAGAACTAACCAATTACCTTTTGAAATGATTACTAATTGTCCTGATTGTAATTCATTATTGTCAAAAAAAGAAAGTGATGCTGATCACTTTTGTATAAATCCGGAATGCCCTTCAAGAAATATTAATCAAATTATTCATTTCGCATCAAGAAACGCGATGAATATTGATACATTAGGTGAAAGAGTCGTTGAGACTTTTCACGGATTAGGATATTTAAATAATATTATTGATATTTACTATTTAAAGGATCACTATGATGAGTTAATTGAACTTCCTGGATTTGGTAAAAAATCAATTGATAAATTACTAGATGCAATTGAAAACAGCAAAACAATGCCGTTTTCAAAATTATTCTTTGGATTAGGCATTAAAAATGTTGGAGCTAAAGTAGCTCAAATAATAGTTAGTGAATTATCTGATATAGATACTATTATTAATGCCACTAAAGAAGATTTAACAAGCATATTTGAAATTGGAGATGTAATTGCCGAAAGTATAATTACATACTTTAAAGATGAGAAAAATTTAGAAACGATTAAGTTCTTTAAAGATAATAACTTTGTCTTATCTCAAGAAAAAATTGAGAAATTAGAAGATCACTATTTTTCTGGTAAGACTGTTGTTTTAACGGGAACACTTGAGCATTTTTCGAGAAATGAACTAAGTGATAAATTAGTTTTATTGGGAGCTAAAGTATCATCAAGTGTTAGTAAGAAAACAGATTTAGTAATTGCAGGTGAACAAGCCGGATCGAAATTAACTAAAGCTAATGAATTAGGAATTAAAGTTTTATCTGAACAAGAACTACTGGAGATATTAGAAAATGAGTAAAGACGTTATTAGAATTATTGGAGCTAAAGAAAATAATTTAAAAGATATAAGTATCAATATACCAAAAAATCAATTTGTAGTGATGACAGGACTATCCGGAAGCGGTAAGTCATCTTTAGCTTTTGATACACTTTATCAAGAAGGTCAAAGAAGATATGTTGAATCACTAAGTTCATATGCTAGACAATTTTTAGGTAGTTTTGAAAAACCAAAAGTTGATTCAATTGACGGATTATCACCATCAATTAGTATTGATCAAAGAACCACTTCACAAAACCCAAGATCAACTGTAGGAACAGTTACTGAAATTTATGACTTTTACAGATTAATCTATGCAAAAATCGGAATTCCTTATTGCCCTAATTCGGATAAACCACTTACTAAACAAACTATTCAAGAAATGACAGATATCACTTTAGCGAGCACTAAACCAAAAGATAAAATTATCGTAATGGGCCCAGTAGTTATTAGACAAAAAGGAACGCACGCTAATTTAATTGAAATATTTTTAAAAGAAGGATTTAATAGAGCGATTATTAATGGCGAGGAATATCTTTTAGAAGAAGCACCTAAATTAGATAAAAATAAAAACCATATAATTTGGATCGTCGTTGATAGATTAATAAGAAACGATGAAATTGAATCAAGATTATACGAATCACTAGAACTAGCTACCCATATTGCAGATGGTAAGGCGATTGTTAAAATTAATGACGAACTTAAATATTTTAATGAAAAGTATGCTTGTGAAGATGAATCAGTAATTATTCCTGATTTAGAGCACCGTTTATTTTCATTTAACACTCCAATTGGAGCGTGTCCGTCTTGTAACGGACTTGGTGTTAAACTGAAAATGGATTTAGATTTAGTTTTAGATCCGGAAAAACCACTTGTTGCTGGTGGTTTTATTCCGTATAAAAATACTGAAGATGACAATTTAAGTGTTCAAGAGCTCGAACAAGTAGCTAAACACTTTAAAATTGATATTTCTAAACCAGTTAAAGATTTAACTAAAAAAGAATTAGACATCTTTTTATATGGTTCTAAAGAAAAAATTGATTTCTTATTAATTTCAAGTTCTGGACGTGTTCATCAAAAAGTTACTGAGTTTGAAGGACTGATTAATCTTTTTGAAAGAAGACACCGCGAAACTACTAGTGAATGGATTCGTGATTGGATAGAAGGATACATGCGCGAAATTGATTGTGAGGTATGTGGGGGAAGGCGTCTGAACCCAGCTGCGCTATCGGTTAAAGTTGGTGGAATGAATATTCATGAACTAACAACGTTGTCGATTGATCAATCAATTAAACATTTTAAAAACTTAAAATTAACTCAAACAGAAAAAGAAATTGCTAAGTTAGCATTAGATGAAATTAATATGAGACTTCAGTTTTTACAAAACGTTGGACTAGGTTATCTTACTCTATCAAGAAGAGCAGGGACTCTATCTGGAGGAGAAGCTCAAAGAATTAGATTAGCTACTCAAATCGGATCTAAATTAAGTGGCGTTTTATATGTATTAGATGAACCTTCAATTGGACTTCATCAAAGAGATAATATCAGGCTTATTAACGCCTTAAAAGAAATGAGAGACTTAGGTAATACTTTAGTCGTGGTTGAACATGACCATGAAACTATGTTAAGTGCTGATTACTTAATTGATATTGGGCCAGGGGCTGGAGCTGCTGGGGGGTATATCGTTGCTGCTGGGACACCAGAAGAAGTTATGGCTAATGAAAATAGTATTACTGGTAGATATCTAGTTGGAAAAGAATCAATTCCGATCCCTCAAAAAAGAAGAAAGCCAAACGGTAAGTATATTAATATCAAAGGTGCAAGCGAAAACAATTTAAAAAATATTGACGTTAATTTCCCTGTTGGATTACTAACTGTAGTAAGTGGTGTTTCTGGTAGTGGGAAATCAACTTTAGTAAATTCAATTTTATTAAATGGTTTGCGTCAAAAATATTATAAGAGTAAAGTTAAACCGGGGAAACACGAAAGTTTAGATGATCATGAATTAGTTAATAAAGTTGTTGAAATCTCGCAAGCTCCAATCGGTAGAACACCGCGTAGTAATCCAGTTACCTATACAGGAGTATTCGATGATATAAGAGATGTTTTTGCGATGACAAAAGAAGCTCAAGTTAGAGGATATAAAAAAGGAAGATTTTCATTTAACGTTCGAGGTGGTAGATGTGAAACGTGTCAAGGCGACGGTGTAAAAAGAATCTCAATGCACTTCTTACCAGACGTTTATGTTCAATGTGAAGCATGTCAAGGTAAAAGATATAACCGCGAAACTCTTCAAATTAAATATCGCGGGAAAACAATTAGTGACATCTTAGAAATGACAATTGATGAAGCCGTAGAGTTTTTCAAGAATCACAGAAAGATTCATGAAAAACTACTAACTATGAAGAATGTAGGATTAGGTTATATTCACCTAGGACAACCTGCAACCACTCTATCAGGTGGTGAAGCTCAAAGAGTTAAGTTAGCGAGTGAACTTCAAAAAAGAATCACTCCGCAAACAATCTTTATCCTAGATGAACCAACTACAGGACTTCATACCGATGACGTTAAAAGATTACTTGAAGTTTTACAACACATTGTTGATGAAGGCGCAACAATGGTTGTAATTGAGCATAACTTAGATGTAATTAAGTCAGCTGATTATATAATAGACTTAGGACCTGAGGGTGGAGATAAAGGTGGTATGATTGTTGCTACCGGAACCCCTGAGGAAATAGCAAATAATAAAGAAAGCTATACAGGCCAGTATTTAAAGCCATTATTAAAATAAACGAATGCCAACGATGTTGGCATTTTTTATTATTAACATATATCAATATGTTATAATAATTCCAAAGAGGAGAATTATGGAAAAACAACAAAATCGCCAAAAATTAAATGAAGCTAAATTAAAATTTGCTGTTGCAATTGGTTATTTTAGCCATACCAATTTCTTTTTAAATGTCTTAATAGCGGCATTTGTTAGTGTTTTAGCTGGTGTATTTAGTGTTGGTATATCAAATACTTTCTATCCTTTAATTATTGGAAATTATGTGCATATGATTTATCTGTTTTTAGTTTATTCATTTTTCGAATTACTAATTAAATATTTTTTATATTCATTTAGTTTCCAACAAGTTTTAAAAAGTAAAGGGTTTATGCTACTTCCTAATGAGATCTTACTCTTTTACGGATTACAGTTTTTATTTGATGTAGAGTTTACTGGATTTTTATCTGTAATAGGATTTGTTATGATGTTTAGAATAATTAGTGGTGGTGTTAATTATATACTTAATTCAATAAAAAAATATTTTTCTAAAGAGGTGTAATTATGAAAAAAACATTAAGAATCAGAAAAATGATTAAAGATTGCGATCTTGAAGTATTAGCTGGTAAAAAAGGTGTTGACTTTACAGTTGACGTTGAAATGATTTCAAGACCACAATTTGAAATAATGGGGAACTTTGAATTTTCCGATCCGCAAAGATTAATGATAATCGGGGTTCAAGAATCTAATTATTTAGAAAGTCATACAAAAGAAGAAAGGGAAAAAATGGTTAAAGGTTTATTTAATTTAAAACCTCCAGCTATTATTTTTCCAGTTAACCCAGAAGTTGAAAAAGTATTAGACCTTTTTAAGAGATTTGGAGATGAATATAATGTTCCAATTTTAAGAAGCAACTTAAATACGACACCACTAAACTCAATGTTATATGTCTACTTACATAAAGAACTATCAGAAACTATTAGTGTCCACGGAGTTTTAATGGACATTCATGGTATGGGTTGTTTAATCATTGGTGGTAGTGGTATCGGTAAGAGTGAGACGGCTTTAGAATTAATTAAACGAGGACACATTTTAGTTTCTGATGATTTAGTTGATATTTATGAATCATCAGCGGGTAGTCTAATTGGTACTGCACCTAGAATTTTAAAACGTTATCTTGAAATTAGAGGTATTGGTATTGTTGATGTTATTTCAATGTTTGGAAGCGGAGCTTACCGTGAAAGAAAAAGAATCCACATGGTAGTTGAATTAGAGTACTGGCAAAAAGATAAAGAATATGACCGTTTAGGAATTGAAAGTGATACGATGAAGTATTTTAATACTGAAATACCAAAAATTACTATTCCGGTATTACCAGGTAGAAACATTGCAACACTTGTTGAAAGTGCGGCAATGAATGAAAAACTAAAAGAAATGGGTTACAACGCAGCCGTAACATTTACTCAAAATGTATCAAAATTAGCGAGAGGTGAATTCGAAGATGAGTAAAAAAGAGTGTAAAGATAAAAAAGAATGTAAACCTTGTATTATTAAGGAAAAAATAAATAAGTTTAAAGAAACTAAAGTTGGAGCGTTCCTATTTAAGTTTCCGGAAGTGGTTATTGGACCACTAATGATGCTATGGGTATTTATTTTAATTGTTATCGCAACTAACGGACTTGGACTAATTAAAAGTACTGATGCCATTAGAATAGGTACTTTAAGCATTAAATGGTACGCTGTATTTATTTTAACAGGTATTATTTTTGCTTCAGCATTTGCCTATTACGAATACCCTAAGTTGGGTATATCAAGAGAAACACTAACCGACGGATTATTAATTATTGTTCCGCTCTCGATCTTAGGAACGAGATTATATTACGTGTTTTCTACATGGTCAGAACACAACTATAAAACAATTATTGATGTTTTAAACTTAACTGATGGCGGATTAGCCATTCACGGCGGTATTATTACCGCTATTCTATCAGTATTAGTCTTTGCTAAAATTAAAAAGATTAACCCGTTTTATTTCTTTGACGTATTAGTAATGGGATTACTAATCGGTCAAATTATTGGTAGATGGGGTAACTTCATCAACCAAGAAGCACACGGACCAGAAGTAGGTAATAGTTGGGTGTTTAATTCACTAGTACCAGGGTTCGTTAAGAAAAATATGGAAATTAGTGGGGTGACCTATCACCCAACATTCTTATATGAAAGTTTCTTAAATTTTATTTTCTTAGTTTTCTTAATGGTAATTAGAAGATTTAGAGTGTTAAAAGTTGGAGACTCATTAGGACTATATTTAATTTATTACGGTATTATTAGAGGTGCCGTAATTGAACCAATGAGAACCGATCAATTAATGATTGGCTCACAACCGTTAAATATTTGGGCATCACTATTACTTTTTAGTTTAGGTGGTGTTATTTACTTAGTAGTTAAGTATTTAGTCTTTAAAAAATTACCATATTATTATGATCTTGCAATCAATGAAAATCTCTATTTAAAGAGATTAGAAGGTAGAGAGTACCAAAAAACTGTTAAAGAAGAAAAGAAAAAAGCTAAACAAAAAAGAATTGAAGCTGAACAAGCAAGATATCAAGCATCAGACGAAGAAATTATCGCTGAGTTAAATAAATTAGAAGAAGAAAGAAAGAAACAAGAGAAAAATGATTAAGGGTGTCTTATTCGATTTGGATGGTACTATAATTGATAGCGCCCCTTCAATTATTAGATGTTTTGAAAAAACATTTACTGATTTATTTCCAGAAGTAGTTTTAACTGAAGAGGAAAAACTATCTTTTTTAGGACCGACATTAGTCCAAACTTTTTCTAAGTATACTGATGATATGGACTATGTCTATAAAGCTTTTGACCATTATGTGATGCATAGCACATTAGAACACGATAACGATATGATTCCAGCATTTCCTAATGCTGAAGCTGTCTTAAAAGAATTAAAAGAAAAAGGTTATAAAGTTGGTTTAGTTACTTCAAAGAAAAATAACATGGCCAAAAGAGGCTTAGAAAATAATGGCTTACTTAAGTATATTGATATATTAGTGGGATTCGATAATGTTAAAAACCATAAACCGGCCCCAGACTCATTACTTAAAGCTTGTGATATGCTAAATTTAAAACCAAATGAATTAATTTATGTTGGCGATCATGTTAATGATATTATCGCTGCCAAGCGCGCTAATATGAAAAGCGTTGGAGTTGAATTTAGTCACAATATCGATAAACTAAAATTAGAAAATCCTGATTACATAATAAAGGATTTGTTAGATATATTAGAAATAGTAAAGGAGAAATAATTATGTATGATTTAGTTATTATCGGCTCAGGTGCAGCAGGGATGACTGCAAGTATCTATGCAAAAAGAGCCAATTTAAATTTATTAGTATTAGAAAACAATGCACCAGGTGGACAAATGGTAACTACTGGTGACATTGAAAATTATCCAGGCGTTGGTAAAATGACTGGACCAGAATTATCAATGGCAATGTTTAATCACGCTATGGAATTAGGAGTTGAGTTTGATTTTCAAGGTGTAACAAGTGTTTCAGTAAAAGGAAACAAAAAGATTATTACATTAGATGATGGTTCAACTATTGAAGCTAAAGCTTTATTAGTTGCTACTGGAGCAACTCCAAGAAGACTAGGTGTTCCTGGTGAAGATAAATTTGCGGGTCGCGGAATTAGCTGGTGTGCAATTTGTGACGGCGCGTTTTATAAAGGAAGAAAAGTAGTCTTTGTCGGCGGCGGGAATAGCGCAGTTGATGAAGCATTAACAATGGCTAATGTAGCTACTGAAATTGAAGTAGTACAAAACTTAGAAAAATTAACTGCAGATCCAGTATCAGTAGATAGACTTTTAAAACAACCAAATGTTAAAGTTCATTATAATTCAGTTGTTAAAGAGTTTATTGGCGAAGATGAATTAGAAGCCGTTAGAATCGTTGATAATAAAGGTAATGAAACAATTATTAAAACTGACGGAGTCTTTGAATATGTTGGTTTAAAACCATCAACAGAAGCAGTTAAAGACTTAGGAATTACTAATGATTGGGGATACATCCAAACTGATGATAAATTAGAAACTAAAGTAAAAGGTGTATTTGCTGCAGGAGATGTTAGAGTTAAAAACGTAAGACAAATCGTAACTGCAACAAGTGACGGTGCAATTGCGGTTCAATCAGTTTTAAAATATTTAGAAGGTTGGGAGTAATTAGATTTGAGTTTTGCTAAAACTGTCAAAGAAGAAATGACGTCAATTCCAGTTAATCAAAGTGAAATGTTAGCTGAAATTTCAGCGTTTTTTCACTTGAGTTGTGAAATTGAAGAGCAAAACTCAAAACCAGTTATTTCATATAAATCTAAAAATGCGACAGTTGCTATTAGATTTTTAAAATTATTACGTTCACTATATCCTTCAAGTGTTAAATTAAATATTAAAGACGAAAAAGTATTACAATACCGTAAATCAATTAATCTTAAAATATTATCACCGATTGAAGAAATTATTAGTGAACACGGATTAGGGCAAAGCGAAGATAATCGTGAATTATTACTTAATACTCCAGAGACCAAACAAGCTTACCTTCGTGCCGCGTTTTTGATTGGTGGTTCGGTTAATGATCCGAACACATCTAATTATCATTTGGAAATTTATGCGAAAAATTCAGATGATATTTTACTGATTCAATCACTAATGAACTACTTCGATTTAAACGCTAAAATAATTAAAAGAAGAAGCGGATTTATCGCTTATCTAAAGGATTCTGAACAAATTGCTAACTTCTTTATTTTAACTAAAGCTCAAAACTCTTTATTCAAATTTGAAGACATTAGAATCCAACGAGATTTTAATAACTCAATTAACCGAATTATTAATATGGAAGTAGCTAATGAGCAAAAAGTTATTGAATCATCAGCTAGACAACTTGATGATATTAAGTATATAGAAAAACACTTGACATTAAATGTCTTAAACCCTAAACTAAAAGAAGCAGCAATCTTAAGATTAGAAAACCCACAACTTAGTTTATCTGAACTTCAAGAAGCCTATTTTGAAAAATACAATAAGAAAATATCACGCTCTGGGTTAAATCATCGCTTTATTAAAATAAGAGAGATCCGCCTAGAAGATGAAGAAAGAAGTTAAATTATGATTGAAAATGAAACAGTTTGTGCTGAATATGTAGAAACGCCAAAACAAGGAATGAGCAGTAAAAAGATTAGTGCTATTAAAAGTGTTTTAGTTTCTTTATATACGACAGTTATAGTTATTACCTATGTCGTATTAGGAGTCTTTTTAAGCGGATGGCATCCATGGTGGTTATTATTTTTAACTATTCCAATTTATGCATCTTTAATAGAAGCAATCCTAAGAAAAAGACCGGGCCTATTTTCAATTGAAATGGTAGCCATTAGTACTTATGTTACACTAGGAATAGTTCTTGGAATCTGGCATCCAACATGGGTTGTATTATTAGTTGTTCCAATTTACAGATCTACATTATCGGCATTTAGAAAAATAAAATACATCAAAGAAAATGAATAAAATGGAATTATAAATTTAAAAAGAGTATAATATTACAGAATGGAAGTTGATAATATGCAAAAAAATAAATCGAAAAAAGAAACAAATAAACCAGTTGCTCCTTCTAAATCAGGAGTAAGACGTGGTGAAAAAGAAGAATCTAAAACAGTCAAACTATTAACTACTGTTGGTATTGGTAGTTTAGTTGTGTTAGTTATTGGACTTATTGTTGCCTTAATTGTTGTAAGTTTAGCTAACAGAAAACCAAAACCAAACCCACTAGCTGAATTACCACATGTAACATATGGTGAAATCAAAAGTGTTGTTGTTGATCATGAACTTGCTGCATTAAATGAATATGAAAGTTCAAGAGAAGCTTATAACGAATTAATTAAATCAACATCATATATTATTTTTTATCGTAACGAAGACTTAAAAAATAAAGAATTTGTTGAAGCTGTTCAAGCGTTAAAATCTGAATCAGTTGGAGTTGTATTCCA
>FZPS01000163.1_pt193 | contig 53769 bp, 49 predicted proteins | sample 1817821 | NCBI WGS metagenome assembly FZPS01 (sample SAMEA104158645, study PRJEB21678) | metagenome | place: Germany | collected 2015-04-21 | reverse complement strand
GTCATATTTAGCTCAACCTTTCTCATCAGATTCACCTCGTTTTAATAAAATCAATACGAGGTAACTTTCTAAAAACCGGGACATTTTCCCTTGTCTTCTAATGGGACATTATCGCATGTGAATCACTCTAACATATCCTCCGAAAAGCGAAAAGTTTGACAAACAGGCGGCCTTCCTTTAAAATTACTAGCGGAAAGGGGAGTAGCTCAACGGGAAGAGCAACGGTCTCCAAAACCGTAGGCTGCGGGTTCGAGTCCTGTCTCCCCTGCCACTACAACCGCTGGAAAAGTGCATGATCCAGCGGTTGTTATTTCAAGGAATCCATTCATAATACTTTCTACTCTTGAGGCCCGTGCGGGGTGAAATTTGTTCTCTAACACAAAAAGGAGACAACCAACCGGCACAGCGTTTCTCCCCAAACTGGAATTATCATGCAAAGCCCCTTCAATCAATGAATCCGATTCTTTGATGGCATCAGGGCGGTTATTCCACGTTCGAGGCCGACGTCTGTTTTCTGATAAATTTCTCTGTTTCCCTGAAAACGCTGTCCTTGTCATAATCAACGGTAACCACATGCAGGGAATTATCCACCACGAACATACTTTTATCCGCCGATGAAATATGTTCCATTATGTATTCGGCATTGTCCAGCGGCACCACCGGATCATGGCGGGAAGCAATCACCAATGCCGGTATTTTTATACGGGGCAAGATGGAATTTGTTTCACCGATAAATTTCAACAACTCGATTATTGATGCAGGGGGCAACCAGAAGTAATTGACCAATTTTACAGAACTGTCACGGACAGTTTTTCCGATCCCCGGCAGATAGGGAATCACGCGGTTGACAAAAGGAGCCAGTGGAATCAATCTGGCACGCCATCCACCCAGTATCGATGGTGCACAGATCGGTATTATCCCCGCTATGTCTTCGGGATGTGTTGCAGCCAGATGAAGTGTCAGTGCCCCACCCATGGATAGTCCCGCAACAAAGACACTGGAACATACCTTTTTGATTTCTTTCAGTCCTTCACGTGCAGAATCGATCCATTCCAGATAGGTGGATCCGCGCATATCGGCAGGTGTGGTGCCATGCCCCTTCAACCTTACACCCATGGCATTTATCCCCTGTTCCCACAGGTACTTTCCCATGGGTTTCAGCTCATGGGGCGACCCGCCAAAGCCGTGAATCAGCAAACATCCTATCTCGCTTCCGGCTGCTCGGTAAAAAAACGGTTCCGCCCCCGGCATGACCGATCGGTAATTTTTTTTCATCTCTCTCCCCTTCCTTTCCCTTCATGGTGTCCCTTCAGAAAGTTAACTCATCGCCCAATATCACTTTCTATTATAGAACATCCCCGATTATTTGGAAGGATATTTTCCATGATCCCATGCAAGAAGGGGGTATTGCACAGTCATACCGTGTTGTTGAAACTGAAATTCTTTTGATAGAACGGGTGCCCGCGGGGGACAGAAAAGGTCATGGCCGGATTCCATTTTGTGGCGACACCGGCTCCCATCTGCCCACACTCACCATGAAAAACCGCACACCCCGGAAGGGGGATACAAACAGGGAGTTCCTTCCCGCCTGGCTGCATCTCGATGCCACAACCACGCAGATTCCCCCGATAATCCATCCATGCAACTGCCATCATGTTTCTGCCTTTCAAACCCTCTTGCTTCAGGGTTTCAGCCAGTAGATATCGGGCCTCGCAATCAGGCGGGCGTTGTTGTAAGCCATGTCCAGCGTCAAGCATGTCATACCCGCATAATAATTGTCTTGTTTGGAAATAGCCAGAGCCACATCCACCACATCTGGATCTTGCAAGCAAATCGGTATCAGCAACTGGATTTCGTTTTTATAATATTGGGGCACCGCTTCTTTGTAATTTGCCTCGATTTTTTTCTTGGCTATATCTATCGCTCCGGTAAAGAGTGGGGTCAAATTGGGATTCTCCCTCACGCTTGGGGGTATTCTTTCTTTATTGAGTTCATTGCCCATGATGTGATCGATATTGACCCTCAAACTAAGATTGGTATCGTACAATAGATCGCTGATATCTTCAAAATAATTGGCTCTCCTGGGAAGGGGAAATATCCTTTCAAGATAGGCATTGCTTTCTTCATAAAATCCCTTGAAATACCAGGGGACCTCGAAATAAGGGTTGGTGTTTTTTTCAAAATAGGCATAGATGTACTGATAGTTCCTGGTGAACAACCCTGTGTTGAAACAAGCTTCCTGGTCAGAGGTAAATAATTTGCTGTTTTTTTCTTCATCCTTCATATTTTCCTCTTCGAATTTCAATCTCTGAAAGGTATGAACTATGTAATTTTCCAGAATGGGGTTATTCTTGTTTTTACTTTTTTCACTCAACACCGGGTCCCTGAATTTCCAGTCTTCTTTCAGGCAGAGGCTCTCCAGATAATCAAGCTGGCTTTGCCACCCCTTGGGGACAACCGTAAATTCATAAAATTCCATATAAGCATTTGGTTCGTTCAATTTGATCCCTCCATTTACATTTTTTGATTCTTATTCTTTATATAAGTATATTTTTGAAGTGATTTTTAGAACAATCAGGACTGTCGGTGTTCCGCATACACGAATGAACGGTCAAGGAGAGTTTCAAACGAGGTTGGCAATAGCGGCATTGCCGCCCCTTCACCATGACGGATGGAAATATGTCACCTGCATGATAACGGTTCAGGTTGAAGAAAAAATAATGCGTCCTGGCATTGGCAGTTGTAAAGTTTGCACTGGCATCACCTTCTGGCAGCAAAATCATCGTTCCCCGGCAAGCCCAGGAAAAAATCCATCAGCCTGTGACCTTCGGGAATATGCAGGCCAGTTCTGGCGGCGCTTTCCTCACAGTACCTTTCCCCGGCACTGATAATCTTGTCGCCCCGTGAATAAATCAAGAAGGGAACCGGGTCGTCAGTGTGGGTTCGCAATGACAGTGGAGTGAAATGATCGGGAAGGAAAAGAATCTTGTAGTCGATATTTTTCCGGTCCATGTTCTCCTTCATTTCTTTCACCACAAATCTATCGATAAATTCTATCGCTTTGACTTTGTTTTCATGTTCGTTGCGATGGCTGCATTCATCAGGGGCTTCGATATGCAGATAAACAAAATCCTTCCCCCTCTCGAGTGCTTCCAGGGCGGCTTTCACCTTGCCGGCATAGTCCGTATGCAAGTTTCCCGTAGCACCCCGGACATCGATCGATTCCATTCCTGCACAGATCCCCAGCCCCTTGATCAGATCCACGGCGGAGATAACCGCCCCCGATAGACCATATTTATTTTTGAAATCGGGCAGTAACGGACTGCGTCCTTCCCCCCAGATCCAGATTGAATTTGCCGGTTCAAGCCCGCTCCCGGCTCTCTTCCTGTTTATTTCATGATCCGAGAGCAAATCGAAACTTCTGACCATCATATCGATAATTATTTCCTTGCCCTTCCCCCGGGGGAGATGGCCGGAAATGTTCCGGCCGATTATGTCATGCGGCGGTGTAAGATCCCATTCAAAAGGACCCCCTTCCCAGATCATCAGGTGGCGGTAACTTTTTCCGCTGTAAAACCTGATCCCCTCCGCAGTGAAATTCTTCTCCAGTTCTTTGATGAGTATCCTCGCCTCATCGGTAGTTACTTCATCGGCGCTGTAATCAACCATCTTTTTATTTTCATACGGTTCGTCATCTGAAAGAGTAACCAGGTTACACCTGAATGAAATATCCTTCTTCCCCATTTTGATACCCATGCTGGCAGCCTCATAGGGAGAACGGCCGCTATAATATCTGGCAGGGTCATATCCCATCACCGAAAGATTGGCCGTATCACTGCCCGGAGGCATACCCGCAGGAACGGTCCGGGCCGTCCCCATGAGACCCCGTTCGGCCATGAAATCAATGGCCGGCTTCCGCGCAATCTGAAGAGGGGTCTTGCCTTCAAAGCGTTCCAGGGGATAATCCCCCATACCATCACCAAGTATCACAATATATTTCATTTATTTTTTCCTCGCTTTTTATCGATTGCATTCTCCAAGCAATCTGTACAATGTTTCGATGGCCTCTGCTGGAGTGTCGCAATGAATGATCTTCCGTTCTTCTCCCCCGGGGCTATCCAGATTCCATGTATGAATTCCCACGACCGGTTTCCCCATTTTCATGGTCAGCGCTATTTCGGAAAGAGTACCGTATTCTCCGTCTATGGCAATGGCCCCGTCAATAGTTCTGGCGATGATTGCGTTTCTTGCCTCTCCCATTCCCGTCGCCACCGCATATGTTAGACAATCATTTCCTTCTTGATGGTCATCACCGGACAGGATTCCGATTGCTGTTCCCCCGGCATTGCCTGCCCCGCGCGAAGCGGCTTCCATCACCCCGCCACCACCCCCGCAGACCAGGATGGCCCCGCGACGGGCAATCTCTGCTCCCACTTCTTCCGCCATCCGCAACGAAGAAGTGTCACATTCCCCGGATCCTATGACTCCAATGTAATACAAGGCATCACACTCCTGAATTCGTGGTCCGGCAAGACCATCAACACACATGGCGGAAAGCAGATGATCGGCCTGCCTTATATTGATACGTTTTTGCCCCCGGGAGAACACATGGATCATGTCATGTTATCCCGGCAATATGGTTGATGCTCTCCGTCCCGTCCTCACGGTTAAATTTTATACCGATAAAATCAAACCGGCAAGGCACTTCCCTTCGCAACTCGGTGGAGAGATAGTAGTTGGCCAGATCTATCAGCCTGTTCATCTTGCGGTCAGAAATTGACTGTTCCGGCGGTCCGAAACTACCCGACCACCTGCTTCTGACCTCCACGAAAACGAGCATGCCCTCCCGCCTGGCGATGAGGTCTATCTCACCCAGTGAACAACGATAATTGCGCGTGACTATCTCGTAACCTTTCGATTGGAGATAGTCTGCAGCCAGCTTTTCACCTTTCATGCCCCTGGCCCGTTTGTTCCCCATGCTTGTTTCCCTCTATCTTCCACTCATTTTTAACCTGTTGAAAACCAGGATTTCTATCCCAGGCAGAAGGAACGCCTATGTACCGGTGATGGCCCGTAAGTTTGCAATGCTTTTCGATGCTCGGCAGTGCCATAGCCCTTGTGACGTGCAAAACCATATTGCGGATACTTGACATCAAGTTCCTCCATGATCCGATCCCTGGTTACCTTGGCAATTATGGATGCAGCCGCTATGGAAACAGAAAGCCCGTCCCCACCTGAAATGGCTCTTTGCGGGCAAGGAATATCGGGGACAGGAAAACCATCCACCAGCACAAAATCGGGCGGCACCAGAAGTCCTTTCACGGCGTCGGCCATGGCCAACAATGTAGCCCGGTAAATATTCAGGGCATCAATCTGCTCCACGTCAACGATGCCCACCCCCATGTCGATCAATTCCTCCTGGAGACGGGTATAAAGAGAATCTCTTTGTTTGGGGGTCAGTTTTTTTGAATCATCAAGTCCTGCAAAATCTACGTCCAGGGGCAGGACAACAGCTGCAGCCACGACCGGACCGGCCAGAGGGCCCCTGCCGGCCTCGTCCACGCCGGCAATGACCATGTATCCGGCCTGCCTTGCCGCCAGTTCATATTTTTTCAGCTCGCGGAGCCGTTTCAATTCCTTCTTCTTCTCTTCTTCTTTTTTCAGGTACCTTTCCACAAGTTTTCGGGCCCCCTTGCGCGGATCCTTCCCGAGCAAAACGATTTGTTTCTCATCGAGAAGGTTGTTGTCCAGCATCCGTGCAATCTCGCCCAGGGTCAATCCCCGCATTTCATGTCCCCCCCCGGCCATCAGCCGCCTGTCGGCACCTCCAGGGAATACCGCCCCAACAAGCCGCTCCTGAATTCCTTCAGCAATATCTGCGCCGCCGCATTCGAATCAATTTCCCCCCCGGCCCGGAGGCAACCTCTTCTTGAGCCTATCAATTTCAATACTTCCTCCGTATGCAAGGCATCGATAATCGCCCTGTCGCCATACCGTCCGGCTATTCCTTCTTTCAGCCCCCGGATTCCCGATTCGTTCAACAACCATTCCGCCACCTTCGGGGAATCGAATCGGGAGTCTTCCAGCATCCCCAGAACCGCCAGGACATTGAAGGTTTCGGCATTGACATGTGGATGAATGATCCCTACCGTATCGAGCAGTTCCCATCCTTCCTTGATTCTTATCCATTGTTTTCCACGTGTAATTCCCGGCTGATCCCCGGTTTTTGCAGATTTTCTCCCCAGCAACGAATTGATAATCGTCGATTTACCCACATTGGGAATACCGACTACCAGGACCCTGCCGGGCCGTCTGAACCTTGGCCTCGCTGACATCATGCCTGTTCTGTCCAAAACCGAAAATATCGTGGAGGGGGAATGCCGAATACTGAAAGAAAGAGCCCTCGCATTCTCTTTTTTGTAAAAGTTCAACCAGCGGTGAGTGACCTCGGGGTCAGCCAGATCCGATTTGTTGAGAACGATGATCCGATGAGATTTTCCGGCTATATTTCCAAGGATGGGGTTACTGCTGCTGCATGGAGCACGAGCGTCGAGAACTTCAATAACATGATTCACGGCCTTGATCTGTTCCCTGATCTCCCGTAAATGACGTGCAGATCCATGGTTGATCTTTCTATTGCCCAATTTCATTCCCCATTAGTTTATACGTCGGAGACTATCCAGGGGCCAGAAAACGATGCTGGCGCGCCCCTTGACTTTTTCCAGAGAGACAAATCCCACATCGGGATAACGGCTATCCCTGCTGTTGGGGCGATTGTCGCCAAGAACAAATATGTGTTCCGGGGGTACCGTTACGGGGCCATAATCTTGCATTGCACCATTCTTCAGATAGGATTCATTCACCGGCAATCCATTGCGGTACAGTTTGTTGTCGATTATCTGGATCGTATCCCCCTCCACCCCCACCGCTCTTTTGATAAAATCACGGCGGCCCTGATAATTGAATACAACGATATCTCCCTGTTCCGGATTGGAAAAATGGTAGACCATCTTGTTGACGATTATTCTTTCGCTGTTATTCAGCGTTGGAATCATCGATTCCCCTTCAACCAGAAAATGTTCCATCACGAACATTCTGAATAGCAAAGCCACAACCACAGCTATAATAATCGCACGTACCCATTCCCAGACCTCTTTCAACAAGAAACCGGCCTCCCATCAAACAATGGCGATAAAACAGCGGACAACCGAAGCAAACAACCAAGATGGCCGTATTCTTTCACCTTTAACGCTTTTCCTTGATGCGGGATTTCTTCCCGGTAAGTTTCCGCAAATAGTAGAGGCGGGCACGCCTGACTGCCCCTTTTTTGACCACCTCGATGTGTGATATCATGGGGGAATGCAAAGGAAAAACCCTCTCGGCCCCGATTCCAAATGACACCCTGCGCACGGTAAAGGTTTCTCTGGAACCTCCCCCGCGCCTCCGGATCACGACCCCTTCAAATATCTGTGTTCTTTCACGAGTTCCCTCAACTACTTTTACGTGAACTTTGACCTGATCACCGGGTGAAAAATCCGGAATATCTTTTTTCAGGTACTGTTTTTCAACATCACGTATCATATCCATTGGACTGCCTCCTCAAGTTAATACCCGTAAAGTCCCCATTTTACGAGGCATATTATAGCATACAGAATTTTCTTTGACAACAATAACGGGCCTCCGGAAAAACCCGGCAATCACTTCAACCTTCCCCTTCCTCCCCGGAATCATTGCCGTTTCCATCCAGCAGATCCGGCCTTCGTTCCCGGGTAGCCTCCATCGCCCGCCGGTGTCGCCATTTTTCTATCAACCCATGGTTGCCCGACAACAATACATCGGGAACAGGATATCCCTCGAACATCGGTGGCCTGGTGTACTGGGGATATTCAAGCAATCCCCCGGCAAAGGTAAATGATTCGTCTTTCACAGCGTCACTGGACAGGACTCCCGGCAGAAGCCTTACCACTGCGTCAGTTACCGCCATAGCCGGAATTTCCCCGCCGGTCAGGATGTAATCGCCAATCGATATTTCCTCATGAACCAGGTACTGGCGCACCCGTTCATCCACCCCCTCATAATGACCACACAGCAAAATGAGGTGTTCCCTGACAGCGAGCCCGGCTGCAATCCTCTGGTCAAAAACCTTGCCCCTCGGGGACATCAAGATCACATACGGGGCCCCCTTGCCTCGGGTGCCCAGTTCCCTTACGGCCATGAATAGCGGTTCCGGCTTCAGAACCATCCCGCCCCCCCCGCCATAAGGGTAATCGTCTACCTGGCGATGTTTTCCCCCGGCATAATCCCTCAGGTCAACAATATTGATACTGACCAGGTTTCTATCCAGCGCCCGCTTGATCATGCTTTCCTGGAAAGGACCGTTGAACATCCCGGGAAATATGGTAACAATATCGATATGCATGGTGACCTCCAGACAGATTACAGATCAAAAAGGCCTTCCGGTAAATCCACCCTCATCCTGCCGCGCCTGGTGTCAATCTCTTTTACAATTTGTTTGGCCGCCGGCATGAGGAATTCCCCGCCCCCGGCCTTTTCGACCACGTAAATATCCTGCGCCGCCGAGGGAACAATCTCTTTGACGGTACCGAGAAAATTCCCTTCTTCCGAACAAACCTGCATCCCCACAATCTCGCTGTGGTAGTAATGACCCGGAGGCAACGGCACCCTTTCTTCCGGCAAGATATACAAATTATCGCCTTTCATTGCATCCGCTTCTTCACGACTATCTACACCCACCAGTTTGATGACCCACAATTTTCCCTGAATCCGGGCTTTTTCGACTTCCGCAATCCTGAATCCGCCTGATTCTTTTATTCTTACGCTTTTCAAACCATGGCAACGCTCCAGAAAATCAGATTGGGGAAAGACCTTGATCTCGCCCTTCAAACCGTGGCTGGAAATAACGGTGCCGATTACGACCAGATTGGCCCCCATATCATAACCTCAGTCCGCGTTGTATTTCTCATTCTATGATCTCGACCATCACTCTTTTGTTTTCTTTGATGGCCGCTGCCCCCACTACAATACGGATTGCCTTGGCAATCCGCCCCTGTTTGCCAATGACCTTGCCCATATCTTCCGGTGCAACTCTCAGTTCCAGAATAATGGAGCGTTCCCCCTCAACCTGTTGCACGTCCACCTGTTCGGGATAATCTACCAATGATCTTGCAATGTATTCTACCAATTCCTTCATAGCAAACCTCCTTAACTTAATTGGCAACTGCTTTTTCAAGCAGTTTTCTTACCCTATCAGAAGGCTTCGCCCCTTTTGAGACCCAGTAATCAACCTTTTCCTGATTGATAAACAAAGTAATCGGATCGGTGGTGGGGTTATAATAACCCACTTCCTCGATAAACCTGCCATCCCGGGGAGAACGTGAATCTGCAACAACGATACGGTAAAAAGGCTGTTTTTTTGCCCCCATTCTCTTCAAACGTATCCTTACAGCCAATACAACACCCCCTTTCTATCCATGATCAATCACATAAAAGGGAACCTTCTGTTCTTTTTGGTTTTCTTGAACCCTTTCCTCCTGTCCATGGCCCCCAATTTTTTCATCATCTTTCTCATCTGTTCAAATTGTTTAAGAAGCCTGTTCACGTCTTGCACGCTGGTACCACTGCCCATGGCAATCCTTCTGCGCCTGCTGCTGTTTATGATGTGGGGATTGGCTCGTTCCTGCCTGGTCATGGAATTGATGACAGCCTCGGTCACCGCCAGCTGTTTGTCACCGAAAGCAAGATTTTTTACCTCTTTGGGAATTCCGGCTCCACCGGGAATAAGGTCTATGATCTCATTCAGCGAACCCATCTTCTTGATCTGTACCAATTGTTCCTGAAAATCTTCCAATGTGAACTGTTGGCTCAGAAGTTTCTTTTCCAGCTCGGCTGCCTTCTCCCTGTCCATCGTGGATTCTGCCTTCTCGATCAGAGAAAGGATGTCGCCCATTCCCAGTATCCTTTTAACCATCCGCTCGGGGTAAAATGGTTCAAGCCCCTCAACCTTCTCCCCGGTTCCGATGAACTTTATGGGGCAACCCGTAACCGACCTTATGGAGAGAGCGGCCCCACCCCTCGTATCCCCGTCCAGCTTGGTCAGGATTACACCCGACAGATCCACTCTTGTGTTGAATTCCTCGGCAATGTTGACCGCATCCTGCCCCGTCATCGCATCGACAACAAGAAGTACCTCCTGGGGATTCAAAGCTCCCTGCAAAACGGAAAGCTCCTCCATCAATTCCTCGGCCACATGAAGACGGCCGGTCGTGTCCACGATGACCACATCCAGGCCTTCACTTTCAGCATGTTCTATCGCCTTCTGGCATACATCAAGGGGAGTATTTCCACCTGCATACACGGGCAAAGAAACTTCGGCAGCAAAGATCTTCAACTGGTCAACCGCCCCCGGGCGCTGCAAATCCGCTGCAACCAGAAGTGGCCGTTGCCCCTTGCTCCGCAGGTGAAAGGCCAGTTTGACCGCGGTGGTCGTCTTTCCCGCTCCCTGGATCCCGGCCAGCAAAATGACCGTTGGCGGAGTTGAAGCCATCTTTATCCGGCTGCTGTCCTGTTCAAGCAATGCCGTCAATTCTTCCCTGACGATTTTGACAACCTGCTGCGCCGGTGAAAGACTTTTCAAAACTTCGTGCCCCACGGCCCTTTCCTTCACCGCCGACACGAGACTTCTTACGACCTTGAAATTTACATCAGCCTCAAGAAGAGCAACCCTTATTTCGCGCAGCGCGGCCTCCACATCTTTTTCATTCAACTTGCCTTTTCCCTTCAAGCGCTTGAATACATCCTGCATTTTTTCCGAAAGAGAAGCAAACATCGTCATATACCTCTTTTATATTATTCAAATAAAAACATCGTTAATTTTCATTTTCCGCAAACAGATCCTTGACAATCTTTCTTAACCTGTCAATTTCCTTCCCCTGCATCTCCAGCTCCAATGCTGATATTATCTCCAGCATCTTGCTCAATTTCTTCTTGCGATAGACATAACGTTCGTACAGCTTCATTGCCCCTTCCAGGGTTTCCAGTGATTGCAAAGCTCGTTTTACGATATCATGGACACCTTGCCTGCTGATCCGTTGAACCTCGGCAATCTCACCCAGGGAAAGGTTGTCAAAATAATACAGCCGCAACGCATGTTGCTGCTTGGGTGTCAGAAAAAGCCCGTATATGTCATACAGATAACTTACTCGTTCAAGTTTCTCAAGCATTTTTCCGCCTGTCAAGTGTTTTTACTTTACACCACATTTTACACAAAAATGTATCAACAAGCAATCCCTGCAATTGTATTCAGGACTGAATAGTGAAGAATGCATGCCATCATCAGGCCATGTTGCTGATGATGATATATGCCTTCCATTTTTGTGTAAATAAAATAAATGGCAGAAAAAGAGGGCTTGCGGCTGCTTTCAACCCAGAAGAGCCTCCACGAAAAGGCCGGGATCAAAATACTCCAGATCATTTATCTTCTCCCCCAGGCCCACATGACTGATCGGAACTCCGAGCCGTTCCTTGATGGCAATGGCAATACCACCCCTGGCGGTCCCATCAAGTTTCGTCAGAATCACCCCGGAAACCGGAACAGCATGGTTGAACTTTTCCGCCTGTGCCAACCCATTCTGCCCGGTGGTGGCATCGATGACCAACATTACTTTTTGGGGTGCACCGGCGATCACTTTACCGCAGACCCGGTGTATCTTTTTCAGTTCCTCCATCAGGTTCACCTTGGTATGCAGCCTGCCGGCGGTGTCACCGATCACGACATCCACATCACGGGCCCTGGCGGCCTGCAAAGCATCATAATAAACAGAGGAAGGGTCGGATCCTGCCTGCTGTTTGACAATCTCTGCACCGGTACGTTCGGCCCAGATTTCAAGCTGCTCTATGGCCGCTGCCCGGAAAGTATCTCCGGCTACCAGCATCACTTTCTTCCGGTTTCTGATCCAGCGATGAGCAAGTTTGCCAATGGTGGTGGTCTTTCCCGAACCGTTGACACCCACCACCAGGATGACCAGGGGGGTATCAAAAATGTCCCTTTCGGGAAGGACCGGATAATGGCTCAACAAACCAATCAGTTGCCGGGCCAGTATTTCTTTAACCCTGGCCGCATCGGTTATCCTTTTGTCCTGCAGTTCTTCCCTGAGACTCTCGATAATATTCTCCGAGGTTTCAGCCCCCACGTCGCCAAGAATCAGCCCCTCTTCCAGTTCTTCAAAAAAAGCGTCCGTGATTTCCCGGCCCCGGAAAAGATGTTCCAGGCGTTGGCCAAAATTTTTACGACTCCTTTCCAGACCGCTTTTGAATTTGTCAAACAGGCTCATGGTACATCTCCTTCATCAAATTTCAACTGGCTATCTCGTTGACTTTCATGGATATGATCTGTGAAATACCCGGTTCCGGCATGGTAACGCCGTAAACCACATCGGCTTTCTCCATCGTGCTTCTCCGGTGGGTAATAAAGATGAACTGAGAACCGGCGACGGCATCATCCATGAAATCAATGAATCTGGAAAGATTGCTATCATCAAGGGAGGATTCGATCTCGTCCAGGAAATAAAATGGAGCCGGTTTGTATCTGAAAAGCGCAAAGATAAGCGCTATGGCCGTAAGCGCTTTCTCCCCTGAAGAGAGCAAGGATATATTTCTCAAATTTTTCCCCGGAGGCTGGGCAACTATCTCGATACCGGAGTCGAGAATGGCTTCCGGATCGGTAAATTTCAAGATCGCCTGCCCGCCACCGAACAGCTCCACAAAGGTATCCCTGAAATGGCCCGCGATCTCTTCCAGCGCCTCGACAAGTTTGTTCATTATGCGTTCATCTATCTCTGCCAGGATATCTTTTACAGACTCCTCCCCTTCAATCAGATCTTTCTCCTGTTCCTGCAAAAAAGAGACCCTTTCCGTGATCCGTTCCAGCTCGTCTATGGCCCCGATACGCACCTGTCCCATCAACTCGATTTCTTCCTTCAGCCGATTGATCTCTTCCATGACCTCGGCCTCGTTATAATCAGGTTCGTCTATCTCCCTTGCCGGGTATGCATCGAACTTTTCCCTGAAAAGATTTTGCAGGTGCTCATATTCTGACTGCAGGCGGGTTTTCTCGATTTCCAGCCTGTGTTCTGCGCGTTCCAGCCTATGGCGCTTGTTTTTTCGGACCTGCTCCTCTTTCTCAAGTTCCTTCTTTTCGGCCATTCCCGTGTCATATTCCCGTCGAATATCTTCATATTCTATCGTTTTTTCCCTGCTTCCGGCTGCCAGTCGATCCATTTTCCTGACCTCTTCCGTTTTCTCCTCGCCCATCTCCACAAGAAGTTCCTCGATATGCACGATATTCCGATCCAGTTCGGCTATTTCATTTTCAACTTTCTGCAAATCGTTTCTGGTCAGCACCAGACGTTCAGCGAGATAATTGCGCTGTTCGGCAACCTTGTTATATTCTATTTTTTTCCGGGTGAGGGCGTCAGCAACGGCATCCCGGCCTTCGATGATGTGGCGATGTCTTTCCTTCATCTCATCGTGCGCTGATTCGAGGGTGGCGCTTCTTTTATTCAGTTGAAGCAACTCTTCACGCAGTGAATCCCCCCGTTCACACAGTTCACCCTCCTCCGTGACCAGGGATTCGGCCAAACTGAAGTGCATCCGTATATTTGCTTCCCGATGATCCTTCTCCTGGTCAAGGAGTGCCCTTTTCCTCTCCAGGGCCTCCATTTCCGCCTTCAGCTTTTCCACAAATTCTCGTGAATGCGCCTGTTTTTCTTCGTAAGCTCCGGTTTGTTTCTCAAGATGCCGCAGTTTCCCTGACAGCCCCTCCATTTCTTTTCGATCTCTGGCTATTTTGCTTTCAATTTTTTTGATTTCTTCCTCCCGATTCCATCTTCGGGTTTCTTCCTCTTTCCCCCCACCCCCGCGTATGGCACCACCGGGATATACAACTTCACCATCCAGGGTAACCGCATATACCGAATACCCCGATTCACGGGCCACGTCAAGCGCAGCTTCCAGATCCTCGGTCAGGTAGATATTCCCCAACAGCCACCTGCCGATCTCTTTGTATTCCGGATCCACATGACAAATCTCGAGGAAGGATCCTTTGTTACCGGGGACCCCCTTGATCTTTTCGGACATGGAAGCAACCCCGGCTTCAATTTTGCGAGCAGTGCTCAACGGAAAAACGGTGGCCCAACCCCTCCGTCCATTCTTGAGATAATTTACAGCCCGTACCGCCGCTTTCTCATCCGTGGCCACAACCCCGAAAACCTTCTCACCCAGCACCGCTTCAAGTGCGCCCCTGAACTCCGGAACAACAGCTATTTTGGAGAAGATGGCTCCCGGAAGTATCTTTTGCAAGGAAGAGTTGCCGAGCAATTCCTCCGATCCAATCTGAAATGAAGTCCTGCCATCTTCTTCAAGTTTTTTCAACAGCCACCGTTTATTTTCGCCCGCGGAAAGGCGCTCCCTGATCATTGCAAGCTGCTGCTCGATCGATGACTCTTTTTCTCTGGTTTTTTCCAGTACAGATTCGATTGCATCAATTTTCTGCAGCGTTTCACTCAAAAGCGTTTTTTTTGCCTGCCTCTCCCCCTCCACCTCCGAGGCTTTCCGGCCGATCGATCCAACCTTCTCTCGCTCATTTTCAATCTGCTCTTCGATATCTGCACGCTCCGACTCTATCCTTTCCTGCCGATGGACTATTTCAGCCAATGTCGCTTCCAGCGCCTCGATGCGTGTCGCGGTGGAAACAAGTTCCTGCTTGAGCTGTTCCATCTGCAGCAAAGACTCCTCGGTCCGGTAACGTTCATTTTCTTGCTGTAATTTATCCACTTCTTCCCGGATCATCTCTATTTCTTTCTTTTTTTCTGCAAGTTGTTCTTCGTGTTGTACACATGCATAGCCCAATTCCCGGGCTTTTCTCCCGTGATTGTCCCGGCTTTCCCTGTTCTCCTCCAGACGCCGAACCTGGTTCTGTTTTTTTTCTTCCAGCAGGCGCAACCTTCCCTCGATCTGTTCTTTTTCCTGCCAGGCAGCATTCAATTCCTTTTCAAGGGCACTCTTGCGATCTTCGACCTCTTCCAGCCGCCTTTCCGTCTCCTGCAATGATGCGACTGTCGTTGTTAAATCACTTATCACCCTGACCGTTTCATTTTTATTTTTTTCCAGCTTTTCGCTTACCTTTTCCACGAGCAATTTGTATTCACATATCCTGTGATTCAGAACAAGACTTTCCCTGGCCTTCAAAGTATCTCTGAGCTCCATGTAAGTTCGTGCCAGCTCTGCCTGCCCTTTCAACGGCTCGATCTGATTGTCCAACTCGTGGATCAGATCCCTGATCCGCTGCAAGTTGACGCGCATATCATCGAGCCTCAGGCGGGCCTCCCTCTTGCGATGCCTGTATTTCAACGTCCCTGCAGCCTCTTCTATCAGTTCCCTGCAATCCTCGGGCCTTGCAGAGATGATTTTCTCGACCCGGTTCTGTCCCACTATGGAATAGAATTCTTTGCCGACCCCTGTATCCATGAATAATTCTGCAATATCCTTCAGGCGGCAGGGGGTTTTGTTTATAAAATATTCGCTTTCACCGGAGCGGTACAGCCTGCGGGTGATTTCCATCTCGGCAAAATCAAGCTCGAGGTGGGAATCTACATTTTCAAAGCATAGGCTTACTTCCGCAAAATTGAGGGGTTTTCGTTCCTTGCTTCCACAAAAAATAAGGTCTTCCATCCGCCCCCCGCGCAGATCCTTGACACTCTGTTCGCCCAGAGCCCATCTGACGGCATCAACGATATTACTTTTCCCGCATCCATTGGGGCCAATTATCGCCGAGCTCCCCCTGGAAAACTCGATTGTAGCCTTGTCGGCAAAAGACTTGAAACCGAATATCTCGATTTTTTTCAAGTACAACTACATTACCCCTTTACAATCTTAGATCCATGTCCGCTGCTTTTTTTTCATCGCAAACCCACACGGGTTCTTCCCCGTGCCAATTCACCATCTATTATATTCTAATTCAAGGATGCAACTTCCTTCAAGGCCATCTCCACATATGCCATTCCCGGCATTTTACCGGGGCACCATCAATCATGCTCCAGTGCCTCCCAGGCAAATTTTGCCGCCGCCTGTTCGGCCGCTTTCTTGGTTTTACCGGATCCGGTACCGATCACTTTGCGGCCCAGTCGTACCTGAGCGATAAACACCTTATCGTGGTCCGGCCCCCTTGCGCTGATGATCCTGTAACGGGGAGTAATGGAATAACGCGACTGCATGTATTCCTGGATCAATGTTTTGAAATCCTCGTTCAGTCCCCCCCGGTCCCACATTTCAAAAATGGGCCCCATCAAGGACAGGACATGGTCATGAGCTACCCGGTAACCTTGATCCAAAAAAAGAGCGCCGATAAGCGCTTCCACCGCATCAGCCAGTATCGACGGGCGTGAATCGCCGCCGCTGGCAGCCTCACCTTTCCCCAGGCACAGGTATTGCCCCAGCTCCAGGCGCAGGGCGATCCGCACCAGTGATTTTTCGCAGACGATTTTTGCCCTCAACCTGGTCAGATCGCCTTCAGTTGCAAGGGGATAGGTTTTGAACAGATAATCGCTGACCACCAATTCAAGCACGGAATCTCCAAGAAATTCAAGGCGTTCATTGTGGTTCAATCTATCATCGGTTTCGTGTGCGTAGGAAGAATGAATCAATGCTTCCCTGTACAAATTCAGGTCATGAAAATTCCATCCCAGCTTCTTCAACAATTTGTGGACACTTTCAACAGCCAAGGCGCTCACCCGGTATATCCGTATTAAAATTCAAATCTTTTCAGTGCCAGACAGGAATTGGTACCGCCGAAACCAAAGGAATTTGACAGGGCACGATCAACTGTGGCTTCACGCATCTTCCCGGGTACATAGTCAAGGTCACATTCGGGGTCCGGGTATTCATAGTTGATCGTAGGCGGTATGACATGGTGCTTCAGGGTCATAAGGGTGGAGATAAGTTCAACGGCACCTGCGGCACCCAGAAGGTGGCCGAACATCGATTTGTTGGAACTTACAGCCAGCCTGCAAGCATGCTCGCCAAATAATTTTTTTATGGAAATGGTCTCGATCCTGTCGTTATGTGGCGTCGAAGTGCCGTGTGCATTGATATAATCGATCTGCCCGGGTTCCAGGCCGGCGTCGTCCAGAGCCCTTTTCATGCACAGAAAAGCCCCCCTACCCTCGGGATCAGGGGCAGTGATGTGATAGGCATCCCCGGACATGCCATAACCTACAATCTCCCCGTAGATATCTGCGCCTCTTTTTAGCGCACTGTCCAGCTCCTCCATGATCACGACCCCGGCGCCTTCCCCCATTACGAACCCATCGCGGCGTTCATCGAAAGGCCTGGAGGCCTCCCCGGGAGAATCATTGCGTGTGGAGAGGGCCCGTGCTGAACAGAACCCCCCGTAAGCCAGAGGGGTAATCGCTGCCTCTGCACCCCCGGCCACCATGCAATCGGCATCCCCTCTCTGGATGATCCGGAAAGAATCGCCAATGGAATGTGTTGAAGTTGCACAGGCGGTGACCGTCGTGTTGAGCGGGCCCCTTGCCTGCAGGTAGATGGAAATATAACCTGCAGCCATGTTGGCAATGAGCATGGGCACCATGAACGGGCTGATTCTGCGCGGCCCTTTTTCCATGAGTATTTTCATCTGTTCCTCGAAAGTACCGATACCGCCAATTCCGGACCCGACCGAAACCCCCAGCCGTTCTTTATCCAGATCATCATGGCCGTTCAGACCGGCGTCTTCCCATGCTTGCATGGCTGCATCCACCGCATATTGCGTGAACCTATCCATCTTTTTGGCTTCTTTTTTCTCGATGTACCTCAACGGGTCAAAATCTTTGACCTCGCCAGCAATCCTTGAGGAATAATCTGAAGGGTCGAAACGGGAAATCAGGTCAATACCATTTCTCCCGCTGATAAGGCCTTCCCAGAATGTCTCCCTGTTGTTGCCGATCGGTGAAACAACACCCACCCCGGTAACCACAACTCTTCTTTCTCTCACGATAACACCTCTTTGAATACCACTACCGGCCTTTTTATGTTCCGATCAAAAGGCCGGCTGTATATTGAAAATAAAAATACGCTGTATCTGAAGCGAAAAGGAACTATATTTTCGAGCTGATATGATTGACCACATCACCCACGGTCTTGATACCCTCTATTTCCTCATCGGTTATTTCGATATCAAATTCCTCCTCCAGAGCCATCACCAGTTCTACCAGATCCAATGAATCGGCATCCATTTCCTCGAACGTGGAGTCCAAAATAATATTGTCAATGTCAATATCCAGTTGCTCTGAAATTATCTCTTTTACCTTATCAAAGACAACCACTTCATTTGCACCCCCTTCCCACATTTTTATGTATTACAGAACCAGTCCTCCGTCAACAGGCAATACTTGTCCGGTTATATAGTCGGCATCGGCCACAAGAAACAATACAGCAGCTGCCACATCCTCGGGCTTGCCGATCCTTCCCAGGGGGATCCTTCTCAAGGATTCCTTCTGTATCCTGTCGGTCAATTGTGCCGTCATCTCCGTTTCAATAAAACCGGGAGCAACGGCATTGACGGTGATACCCCTTGAACCAAGTTCCCTGGACAGCGACCTGGTAAGAGCTATGACCCCGGCTTTGGAGGCGGCATAATTGGCCTGCCCGCTATTTCCGTATATCCCGGCTATCGAAGATATGTTGACAATCCGCCCACCGCTCTTCTGTTTCAACAGAGGGCGGATGATCGCCTGACAGCAATTGAACACCCCGGTCAGGTTGATATTGATAACATCTTCCCATTCTTCCTGTTTCATCATCACCATGATATTGTCCCTGGTGATACCTGCATTATTGATAAGTATATCAATCCTTCCATAATAATCAATAGTCTCCAGTATCATCCGATCGCATGATTGCCGATCGGCCACATCAGCCCTTACAATTATCCCCCGGCCACCTTCAGCTTCAACCATCTCCAGCACTTCCCGTGCCGCCTTCTCATTCTGCCGATAGTTGATGGCCATCGATGCCCCTTCACCGGCAAGCGCCTTCACGATAGCCCTGCCTATCCCCCGTGATCCACCGGTAACCAGGGCCACTTTTCCCTCAAGTTTAGGCATATTTCATGTTTCCCCTTTCCATGATCCTCTCTTTCGCCTGCAACCACGATTCCACGTCATCGATGCTTGAAGAGTTCACATCCGGCGATATCTTGTTCATGAACCCGGTCAGAACCTTTCCCGGGCCAACCTCCACGAAAGTATCGAATCCACCGTCAATCAGATTGACGATGGAATCCTCCCATCTTACCGTATTGCTGACCTGTTTTACCAAAGCTTCTTTGATCAGTTGCGGATCCGTTACAAAACTGCCCGATACATTGCTTACCAGGGGCACGGCCGGTTTTTCAATCTTGATTCTGTCCAGTTCCGCAGAAAGTTTTTTCTGAACCGGAAGCATGAGCTTGCTGTGAAATGGAGCGCTGACTTTGAGGATGACCATCCTTCTGGCCAGCTTCTCCTCCCCGGCAATCTCCATCGCCCTCTTTACCGCCTTGCTTTCCCCCGAAATAACTATCTGGCCGGGATAATTGAAATTGGCTGGCTGAACGATACCCAGGGAAGAAGCCCGCTTGCACATATTTTCGACATCCGCCCTCCCGGCCCCGATAACGGCCACCATCATCCCCTGCCCCGGCGGAACCGCCTCCTGCATGTAAATACCCCTTTTCTGCACCAGGGGCAATGCATCCTCCAGAGAAAAAGCTCCTGCAGCAACAAGGGCACTGTATTCACCCAGGCTCAGGCCAGCTACAGCATCCGGAACCAGGCCCTCTTCCCTCAGAACCTCGTGAATGGCAACGCTTGTAAGTAATATGGCTGGCTGAGTTATGGCCGTTCTGGAGAGGTCCTCTCCTCCGTTGAATATCAATTCAGATATGGGAAAATTTAAAATATCATCGGCACGCTTGAATATCCCACGGGCAACATCGTATTCATCGTAGAAATCCTTACCCATCCCTATGTACTGGGCACCCTGCCCCGGAAAAAGAAAAGCCACTTTTCCCACTTCATCAACGCTCCTTTTTTGAAACCATGGCGTTAGATTTAATGTTATCCGCAGTATAAAATATTATGCCACCACCGATTGCAAAATTATTACCATTCAAGAAGGACACCACCGCTAGTCAACCCTGCGCCAAAAGCAACCATGGCCACGAGATCACCTTTCTTCAATGTTCCATCTTCAACACTTTCATGCAGCGATATGGGAATGGAAGCCGCCGAAGTGTTGCCATACCGATCTATATTGATCGGCACTTTTTCCGCGGGCAACCCCAACCTTCTCCGCGCCGCTTCGATAATGCGGGAATTGGCCTGGTGCAGAAACAACAGATCGAGACTTTCCACCTCTTCATCGGCCTTCTTCAGCAGGTTGACGGTTATGTCTTCAATGACGCGAACCGCAAATTTGAAAATTTCATTTCCATTCATCCTCACGAAATGTTCCTTCCCCTTCACCGTCGTCTCGGAAGCCGGCAATCTGGATCCCCCGGCCGGCACAATGAGCATCTCCGCCCCGCTCCCATCCGAACGCAAATCCGTTGCGAGAAAGCCCCTCCCGGCATTCGTGGGTTGCAGGATGGCCGCACCGGCGCCATCCCCGAACAAGACACAGGTAGCCCGATCTTCCCAATCGACGATCCGGCTGATAATATCAACCCCGATGACCATGACATTTTCGCAAGTGCCACTTTCAACAAACTGCCTGCCAACAGCAAGGCCATATACAAATCCGGTACACCCGGCATTCAGATCAAAGGCCGCCGCCCTGGTCGCACCCATCGCATCCTGCACCACGCATGCTGTTGAAGGAACGGGAAAATCGGGGGTGCTTGTACAGACAATGATCAGGTCAATTTCCTCCGCATTCAATGCCGTCCCTTTCAAAGCCTGCATACCTGCATCCACGGACAGATCCGATGCAGCCCGTTCCTTTCCCAGAATACGCCGTTCCCTGATTCCGGTGCGGGAAACGATCCAGTTATCACTTGTCTCCACCATCTTTTCAAGATCCGAGTTGGTTAGACGTTTCTCCGGCAGAGATACGCCAACCGATGTTATCGCCGTTTTTAATAAACCTGGCATGATCAGAACCCTTTCCAGTCAATTTTCAACCCGGCTATGGATTCCTCTATCACATCGTTAACCCTGTTTTTGACCGAAGGAATAACCTGGTTTTTGATGGCCATCATTATTGCCCTCCGCCCCGATGAACCATGGCACTTTATGCAGATTCCCTTCACACCGATAAGAGGTGCTCCGCCGTACTCCACATCATCCATTTTAAGGCGAAAAGCATTGAAGGATGAAAATAAAGCGCGCGCCTCGTTTTCGCTGGCCATATTCTGCATGAATTGCTCTTTCAACCCTTCAAAGATTCCTCTGGATATTCCTTCGGCTGTTTTTAAAAAGATGTTTCCCACGAAGCCATCGCAGACGACCACATCCGTGTTTCCCTCAAAGATACCATAGGGTTCAATATTACCGGCAAAATTTTCCACATGGGAGGCAAACAGTTCGTATGTTTTTTTGACCTGCTCGTTACCCTTGTTGTTTTCGACACCCACGTTGAGCAAGGATATTTTCGGATTTTTCCTTTTTAGAACCTGCCGGGCGTATGCACTGCCCATAAATGCATATTGAAGCATCTGTTCAGGACGGGCATCCATGTTGGCACCAACGTCCAGGATAACCGCCGGTTCACCGTCAAAAACGGGGAAAGTGGTCAACAGGGCCGGACGGGACACCCCTGGAATCCTTCCCAGAAAAATAAGGCCCCCGGCCATCAACGCCCCTGTATTTCCCGCGCTTAGAATCGCATCGGCATCACCGCCACGAACCATTTCAAGAGCCATAACCATCGAGGCCCCTTTTTTGCGGCGGATGGAAATACCGGGGGTATCATCGCCGGTAATAACTTCCGGTGCATGGACCACCTCGATCCTGTTTCCTGGGATCCCCTCACCCGGGAGGAGTGGCTTTATCATTTTTTCCAGCCCGACCAATATTATTTTCAGGCCCTGATCCCGTGACAAAGCCTCCACGGCGCCCCTGACAATTTCCCCCGGAGCGTTATCGCCCCCCATGGCATCAATGGCTATCCTGACCAAAAGATATTGCTACCTCCATCCATTTCATTAACAATCAAGTAACAATCGAGTCAAAGAAAAAACAATACCGCCATAAACTGCCCTTTCAGGAAGCAAGCGCATTTCAGGCGGAATGGTTATGCGAGGTTATCAACCTTCGATCTCTACGACGTTTCTGTCCTTGTAAAAACCACATTTCATGCAGACGCGGTGGGGCAGTTTCAATTCGAAACAACGGGGACATTCCACCAGCTGTACTGCCTTCAACTTCTTCTGGGCACGCCTGTGGTCCCGCCGGGCCTTGGAAGTTCTCCTCTTTGGAACAGCCATCTTACTCCTCCTAACTGTTTTCTTCTTTATCCAATTTATCTTTCAAATCCTGCAAGATGGAAAAACGCGGATCGACATTCTCCTTCTCGCATTTGCATCTGATTTTGTTTCGATTTTCCCCACAGACGGGGCAGATCCCCAGGCAATCTTCACGGCAGAGGTCATTCAATCCCCTGGACAACTCGAACAACTGCCTGAAATATTCCCCAAGATCAATCAGACCACCCTTGACCGGAAGGCTTTCTTCCAGGTCTTCCATGGATGCCTCCCTTTCACCACCGGACAAATGCAGGCTCAACTCCTCCTGGAACGAGGATTTCATTCTTTTTTCAAACGGCTCCAGACAGCACGAACATTCCGCCTGATAGATCGCCTCCATCGTCCCCGAGATATAGACAGCCCCACGGTTGTAGTATGCTTCCATGTTTATCGTCAGTCTGCTGTCTGTGTCACCATTGATTCTTCCGACCCACCCCAATTCAACAGGATCTTTTTCAAAAGAAATATTGAACACTTTCAGGGGTTCATTCTCGAGCAAGCCAAGATCAAGAAACAAAGTTGTCCCTCCTGAAAAAAACTAATGCAATTATATAAACCTTTATTTTCTTTGTCAAGAAATAGAAAACGGGCATGGCAGGCCGTTTTAAAAATATTGTATGTTCAGGAAGGAGGATTTATCAGTCAAATTGAAGAACTCATGATTGAAACCGTTTCCAAAATCCGATCCCTGTATCTTGCAAACTTTTCCGGACTCAAGCAATTCGAAAATCCTGCAACGGTCCATTCCCTGGCCAGGTTTCCGGAACGAACGACAATCCGGCCTGGCCTGCGAAGCAATAATTGTACCTGACCACATGCCAATTGCACACGAGGCGATACACTCCTGTTGAATTAATGCCCAGAATAGCTTACCATTACTACCAGGGATCGTCAGGTGGATATAGTTTGAATTTAAAAGCGATAGGATGGAAAAACTAAATCTGGGGAGGGAGTTACATAAAATGTATGCTGTCATACTGGCTGGCGGCAGTGGAACACGCCTCTGGCCGTTAAGCAGGGAACAGTATCCCAAATACCATTTGCAAGTAGCTTCGGAAGGAACCGGAAGTCTTTTTGAGCAGACAGTCGCCAGGGTCAACACCCTGGTGCCCGAAGAGAAGATCATCGTCGTGACCCACGAGAACCAGAAAAGTGACCTTGCCACGGTCCTTGGCCGCAATGACAAACAGGCCGTTACCGTTATAGGTGAACCGCAAGCCCGCAATACCGCCCCCGCGGTGGGGCTTGCCGCATGGTTCCTGAATGCAAGGGATCCGCAAGCTGTGATGGCCGTCCTCCCCTCGGATCACTATGTGAAACCGGATGAACGATTCGTGGAGTTGCTTGAAAAAGCAAGCCATGCCGCAGCCAGATATGGCCTGGTAACCTTCGGTATCCGTCCGGATGCACCTGAAACCGGCTACGGTTACATCTGCTGCGGTGACCCTCTCGATTCTTCCACCTGTCTGGTTGACAGATTTGTAGAAAAACCTGACCTGGAGAACGCGCGCAAATTCATTCAAGACGAACGTTACCTGTGGAACAGCGGAATGTTCGTCTTTCATGTTCCATCACTGATGGATGAATTCCGCCGTCATCTCCCCGAAATTGCCGATCTGCTGGACCGGCTGGATCTCGAGCAATTCAGCAATCTGCCCGAAATATACGAACAGATGCCCTCGATATCGATCGACTATGGAATCATGGAGAAAGCAGAACGGATTGCAGTTATCCCTGCTGATATCAACTGGAGCGATGTTGGAAGCTGGGAATCATATTACCATATGCTCACCCATGATGAAAACAAGAATGCACTTCAGGGCCGGGTGCATGATGTCGATACCACCGGTTCGCTGGTTATATCCCCCGACAGGGTTGTCGGAACCATCGGATTGAAGAACATGATCGTCATTGACACCCCCGATGCCCTGTTGATCTGTGATCGAGATAAAACACAGGATGTTAGAACGGTTGTGGAAAAACTCAAGGAAGAAGATGCAGAGGAAGCTTCCATACATAGAACCGTATACCGCCCGTGGGGCAGCTACACGGTCATTGCCGACGGTGAGGGCTTCCAGGTGAAGACCATCATCGTCAACCCCGGGCATCGGCTCAGCCTGCAACGACATCGTTACCGTTCCGAGAACTGGGTGGTGGTCAACGGGACTGCCCGTGTAACCCTTGACGAGAGCGTGCATGACCTCTCGCCGGGCGAAAGCATTTTTATCCCGATCGGCAGCCTGCACCGGCTGGAAAATACCACCGGGGAGATGGTCCAGATCGTCGAGGTCCAGAACGGAAGTTACCTGGGTGAAGATGATATTGAACGCATTTCGGATGATTATGACCGTGTCAACAATCCCGGCACGGTAAATGATTCCCCTGCAAGGAACAACTTTCAAACCATGTATGAAAAATGGCTCAACCATCCCGGGCTTGATGAACGGACAAAAAAGGAGCTTCTGGACATCGGTGATGACCCGGAAGAAATAGAAAACCGTTTTGCCTCGGAACTCCAGTTCGGGACAGGGGGTTTCAGGGGCATCATCGGTGCCGGGCCCAACCGCATCAACAGTTTTGTTGTCCGCCGGGCCACGCAGGGACTGGCCAACTACATCAATGACACCTATCCGGAAGAGCCGGATAAAAAAGTGGCCATCGCCTACGATTCACGCCATTTTTCCAGGGAATTCGCCCAGGACGCGGCCCTTGTCCTCTGTGCCAACGGGATCAAAGCCTGCCTCTTCGAGGAGCTGAGGCCCACCCCGCTGCTCTCCTTTGCCATCAGGGAACTTGGTTGCCTGGCCGGTATCGTCATTACCGCCAGCCATAACCCTTCCCGCTACAATGGCTACAAGGTTTATGGCCGTGACGGGGGACAGGCAGTTCCCTCCCTGACTGCAAAGTTGACCGAATACATCGCCAGGGTGGATGTTTTTGATGATGTCAAACATATCTCCCGTGATGAAGCGGAGCGGAAAGAACTTCTCATCGCCGTGGGTAAGGAGATCGATGACCTCTATCTGGCAAATGTAAAAACGCTATGCCGCCACGAAGGCAACAAGGATCTTCGCATTGTTTACACTCCCTTGCATGGAACAGGTTATCCCCTTATCCCCAGGCTACTGGAAGAACTCGAATACAGGCATCTATTCATGGTTCCGGAGCAAGTATCGCCTGATCCCGATTTCCCCACGGTAAAAACGCCCAATCCCGAAGACAGGGAAGTTTTTACCATGGCGCTATCCCTGGCCAGAAAGGAAAATGCCGAAATAATCCTGGCCACCGACCCCGACTGTGACCGGGTCGGGTGCGCGGTGAAAGACAAGCACGGGGAATATACCCTCCTCAACGGCAACCAGATCGGGGCTCTGCTGGTCAATTATCTCCTGCAAGGGATGAAAGAGGATCATTCCCTGCCTTCCAACGGTGTCATTATAAAAACAATTGTTACCGGAAACCTTGGAAAAGTGATTGCCACTGACTACGGTATCGAAACTATTGAAACCCTTACCGGCTTCAAATTCATCGGTGAGAAGATCAAAGAATTTGAAGAAAGCGGAACCAGGGAATTCATCGCCGGTTATGAAGAAAGTTATGGCTACCTGGCCGGTACTTTTGTAAGAGACAAGGATGGCGTGATATCTGCCGCCCTGATCACCGAGATGGCCGCTTATTATCGGTCTCGAGGCAAATCTCTCCTGGATGTACTGGAAGAGCTCAATCAAAAATACGGTTATTTTATCGAGGAACTTCAATCCATCGAACTGGAGAATCCTGCCGAGGCCGAAAAGATGATCCGTGTTCTGTCCGAGGTGAACCTGGACAGGATTGCCGGTATAGCAGTCGCGGAAAAGAAAGATTTCATGAAAGGCAAAGCCATCGAGCCACGGACCATGGCCACCAGGGATCTTCCTTTTCCCCGAACGGAAGCAATCCTTTTTGATCTGGAAGACGGTTCCTGGTTCTGCGTCCGGCCATCCGGAACCGAACCCAAGTTCAAGATCTACTATTCTACCAACGGCAAAAACTACGGCGAAGCCAGACAGCGGATGGACCGCCTGACGGAAGAAGTTCAGGTAATCCTTGAAAGCAAAAAATAGATATCAATCCGTTCCGGGCTCCAGACAGGTTCGCAGACCTTCTTCAACGGGCAATAATGTCATAATCGGGGTCTGGCCCTGCGGGGATATGAATAACAATCATGATTCGATTTGGCAAGCAGACGATACTTTCGCCATGATGTTCGATCCAGCCCGTATGCGAACAGATACCTCGCGGGCAAAGATCCCTGTCCAGGGGAAGCATCCTTGCCTTGCCCTTGCGGATCTCTATCATCGCTTCATGTTCGTTCCCGGGCCCGAAATTTATGGTGACCAGATCCTCATAATCCCTTGTCAATGATCTTTCTTCCACCATATTGTTTTCAACATAAATCCTCAGATATTTCAGATCCGCGTTGTTCCTGCCGGAAAGATTGAAATAGAGGCCCCCCAGACCGACAAGAAGGAAAAGTATGATCGTGAAAAAGTCCCCCCAGACCAGCCGTAAACGCTTCATGACCCCTCCTTTACCTCCAAAATTATAACATAAATCATCAAAATACAATAAAACCCGAAATTGTTTTTGAAATCTGTTAAAATAAGATGTGTAATTATTTCGGGATGCTGTATGGAACGGATCGCCGTAAATTATCTGGAAGAGGAGAAAAAAAATATGTGGAACCCGGAACATGAAATGATGGATAGAGAAAAACTCGATTTGTTGCAGTACATTCGCCTCAAAAATACCCTTGAAAGAGTCTACCGGCTGGTTCCCCATTACAGGAAATCTTTCGACAGCAAGGGCCTGGAACCGGGTGATGTTCGTCAGCTGGAAGACATCGCCATCCTCCCCTTTACACACAAGGATGACCTGCGGGAGCATTACCCTTTCGGGCTGTTTGCCACGGATTTCAACGAAGTGGTGCGCATTCATTCCTCGTCCGGCACGACAGGAATTCCCGTCGTGGCCGGTTATACCAGGCATGATCTCGATATCTGGACAGAGCTGATGGCACGCACGCTGGTCAGTGCCGGTGGCAACAAAAATTCCGTCATCCATATTGCGTATGGATATGGCCTTTTCACCGGCGGTCTGGGAGTACATTACGGGGCCGAGAAAATCGGGGCCACGGTCGTCCCTATCTCCGGCGGACAGACAAAGCGTCAGGTGCGCATGATGAAGGATCTGGGAACAACATTGCTGGCCTGTACCCCCTCTTACGCCCTCAACATCGCTGAAACCATTACCGAGATGAATATAGAACCCGAAGAATTGAATCTTGAATCCGGTCTTTTCGGTGCCGAGCCATGGTCCAACAGTATGAGGGAATTGCTGGAACAAAAATTGCATATTGATGCCTATGATATCTATGGTTTGAGCGAAATTATCGGACCGGGCGTATCCAGTGAATGTTATGTCCAGGATGGCCTGCACATCCATGAAGACCATTTTATTCCTGAAATAATAGATCCTCTCACCGGTGAAGTCCTTCCCGATGGTACCACGGGCGAACTTGTTCTCACCACCATCACGAAGGAAGCCCTGCCCATGATCAGATACCGAACCGGTGATATCACCTCGATAAATCGGCGGGTCTGTGTCTGCGGGCGTACCCATGCGCGGATGTCCAAGATCGCCGGAAGAACCGATGATATGATCATCGTAAGGGGTGTGAATGTCTTTCCCTCGCAAGTAGAAAGCATTTTGTTGGATATCGGCCAGACGGAACCCCATTATCAGCTCATCGTTGATCGGGTCGGTGCTCTGGATACCCTTGAAGTCCAGGTGGAAGTTTCCCAACAGCTTTTTTCCGACAAGGTCAGGGGCCTGGAGGAACTGGAAGCCGTGATCAGCGGGGAAATAAACAACCTGCTCGGCATCACGGCAAAGATCAAGCTTGTCGAACCAAAGACCATTCACCGCAGTGAAGGAAAAGCGCAGCGCGTGATAGACCGCAGGGTTTTCAAGTGATTGACGTGCGTTTCACCAAACCAAATTACAGGAGGAATTCAAATGATCAAGCAGATATCAATTTTTCTGGAGAACAAATGTGGGCGGCTGGTAAAAGTAACGCAGGTCCTGGGAGAACACAAGATCAACATCCGTGCCCTTACAATCGCCGACACCTCGGACTTCGGTATATTGCGTATCATCGTCGATGATCCGGACAGAGCACTCGAAGTGTTGAAAAAAGAAGGTTTTATCGTTACCGTTACAGAAGTGGTCGCCATCGAAGTTCCCGATCATCCCGGCGGCCTGGCCCGGATTCTCGAATATCTTGAGGGAGAAAAGATAAACATCGAATACCTTTATTCCTTTGTGGAAAAACCTGCCCAGGATGCGCTGATCCTGATGCGTCTCGAGGATGCGCAGAAAGCGGTAAAGATCCTCAGGGAAAAGAACGTCAACGTTCTGGACGGCAAGCGAATCTATTCCCTTTGAGGCAGACCAAACAATTCATGCAGATGGGAGTTGAACACACATGCAGAAGTGGCAAGAAAACGATTATATTTCAGCGGCCGACCTTCTGGCACTGCAGGAACATAAACTCTCTGCCATCGTAAAACACGCTTCCCGAAGCCCGTTTTACAAAGAATATTTCAAAAAAGAAGGTATCGATCCAAAGAAGATAAAGAAGATCGATGACCTGAAATCACTGCCTTTTACCACCAAGGCTGACCTGCGCAAAAGCTATCCCTATGGAATGGCCGCCGTCCCCATGGACAGGATAGTGCGCATTCATGCCTCCTCCGGTACCACGGGCAAGCCCATCGTGATGGGATATACGAAGGGCGATGTCGCCTCCTGGGCAGAAACGGTGGCCCGCATATGCGTGATGGCCGGCGTCACACCCGCAGATACAGTCCAGATTTCTTTTGGTTACGGACTGTTTACCGGGGGCTTCGGGCTTCATTATGGCCTGGAAAAACTGGGAGCCATGGTGGTCCCTTTTTCCAGTGGCAATACCGAAAGACAGCTCATGCTGATGAAAGACTTCCGCACCACTGCTCTTGTCAGCACACCCTCTTTTGCCCTCTACATGGCCGAGGTGGCCCTGGAAAAAGGGATAGAACCGTCCAGTCTTGGCCTGCGCCTGGGACTCTTCGGCGGTGAACTCTGTTCCGACCTGATCAGGGAAGAAATTCAACGAAAATGGAAAATCAGAGCCACTTCCAACTACGGCCTTACCGAGGTGGGTGGCCCCGGAGTTTCCGGTGAATGTGAAGAGCTCGATGGGATGCATATTCTTGAAGATTGTTTCTTGGCCGAAATCATAGACCCCGAGACGGGACTTTCACTTCCCGACGGGGAGGCAGGGGAACTGGTACTCACCCCTCTTTTCAAAAAAGGATTCCCCGTAATACGTTACCGCACCGGGGATATAACCCGCTTTATCACCGAACCGTGCAAATGCGGCCGTTCCTTGAAAAGGATGGGTCACATCACCGGCCGCACAGATGATATGATTATCTTCAAGGGAGTAAATATCTTCCCCTCGCAGATCGAGGAGGTACTGGCCACGTTCAACGAGGTGTCGTCACATTATCGCCTGATAGTATACAGGGACAAAGATATCAACAGGGATCTGGAAGTTCAGGTGGAACTGGCGCCGGAAGGGTTTTCAGATAGTTTCCGCGTGATGGAGCTTCTGGAAAACAATATCCGCTCCAGCCTCCGTTCCTCTCTATCCGTCTCCCCCCGAGTCAAGTTGATGGATCCAAAAACATTGCAGCGTACAACCGGCAAGAGCCAACGTGTCTTTGTAGTTGAAGGAGATGAAACACTTCCATGACCGGAGAGATCATGACGGGAAATGAAGCTATTGCCAGAGGTGCCTTTGAAGCCGGTGTCACCGTGGGCACTGCATACCCCGGAACCCCCAGCACGGAAATACTGGAAAGCCTGGCCCGCTATCCAGGGATTGAATGTAACTGGTCCGCGAACGAAAAAGTGGCGCTGGAAGTGGCCATCGGTGCTTCCCTTGAAGGAGCAAGGGTCCTCGCTGCCATGAAACATGTAGGTGTCAACGTCGCCGCGGATCCTCTTCTGACCCTTTCCTATATCGGTGTCGGTGGCGGCCTGGTCCTGGTTAGCGCGGATGACCCCGGAATGCACAGTTCACAAAATGAACAGGATAACCGACACTATGCCCGTTTTGCCAAAATACCGCTGCTGGAACCCTCCGACAGTCAGGAAGCAAAAAATTTCGTGATCGCTGCCATGGACATAAGTGAGGAATATGACACCCCGGTGATGCTCAGAACAACCACGCGCATCTCCCATTCCCGCACCGTGGTGAAACTTGGTGAACGGACAACAACGGGAAATAGGAAATATCAAAAAAAGCCGGCCAAGCACGTGATGCTTCCCGGTTTTGCACGCCAGAGGCATCCTTTCGTTGAAAAACGGCTTCTTGCCCTGGCGAACGAGGCAGAAAAATCACCTTTCAACCGTATAGAAACAGGCACCAGCAATGAAATAGGCATCATCTGTTCTGGAATAGTCTATCAGTACGTCAAGGAAGCCTTTCCTTCCTTTCCGGTACTGAAACTGGGGTTTACCTTCCCCCTTCCTGTAAAGTTGATCGAGAAATTTTGCAGCGAGGTGGAAAAAATACTGGTGATCGAGGAACTTGATCCTTTCATGGCGGAACAGATCAAAGCACATGGCATCCGTATATCGGGATATTCCCTTTTTGCGCCGATCGGCGAACTGAGCCCGGAAATCATCCATGATAGAATTTCCCGTTTTCAAAAAAATGTCAATCCTGCTTCCGCCGAAGCCCCCCCGGAAAAAACAATCCCCCAGCGTCCACCGATACTCTGCCCGGGTTGTTCGCATCGTGGAATCTTCTATACTTTAAAAAAGTTGAAATTGCGTATTGTCGGCGACATAGGTTGTTATACCCTTGCCGCCCTCTATCCCCTTCAAGCCATGGATACCTGCGTATGCATGGGAGCCAGCATCGGGATGGCCCTCGGGATGGAAAAAGCCAACCCCCGAACATCCATGCAGACAGTGGCTGTTATAGGCGATTCAACATTCCTGCACTCGGGAATTACCCCCCTCATAGATGCCGTTTACAATGACTCTTCGATAACCGTGATCATCCTTGACAATAGCACCACCGGAATGACCGGCCATCAGGAACATCCGGGTACAGGGACAACCTTGCAGGGGAAAAAAAACAAAGCCGTGAATATTGCCGCCCTCTGCCGCGGCCTGGGAATAGAAAGGGTTGTGGAGACGGATACCTCCGATCTGGACACACTGCGCCGGATAATTGAAAAAGAAGTAGCAAGCAGGGAACTTTCCGTGATAGTCTATCGGCGGCCATGCATTCTGAAAAGCAGAACTTCCTCCGACCCTTTGCACATAGATCCCGAAAAATGCAATGGTTGCAAAGCCTGCTTGCAGCCAGGCTGCCCTTCTATACGTTTTCTGGACGGGAAAGCCCTTATCGATCCTGGCACATGCACAGGTTGCGGCCTCTGCCGACAACTTTGCAAGAGAGATGCTATCGGAATACGGAAGAAAGGTGGGAACCGGGGACATGAAAAAGATTGATATTCTGGTCGTCGGTGTCGGGGGCCAGGGAACCATCCTCACCGGAAAGATTATCTCACAAGTGGCCCTCCATGAGGGTATGGACGTAAAAACTGCTGAAACATATGGTATGGCACAACGGGGAGGCAGTGTCGTCACCCATGTGCGGATCGCCAGCAGGGTCTATTCACCGCTGATTCCCGCCGGAAGTGTGGACTACCTGCTAGCCTTTGAACAACTGGAGGCCCTGCGCTATCTTCATCTCCTGCGCCCCGACACCACGTTGATCATAAACACCCAGGCGTTGGCTCCGCCATCCGTTCTTGCCGGGCGGGAACTCTATCCGGAAAACATTCCGGAAAAAATTGAAGACCGTTTTCCCCAGGCTTGCTTTGTCAACGGGCTACAGGAAGAATCGGTCAAGGAAAACAAGAGGGTCTTGAACGTCTTCCTGGTTGGCATCCTTGCCAGCATGCTCCCCTTTTCTGCAGAAAGTTGGAAAAATGCTCTTGGGGACACTGTCCCGGCAAATTTTCTGCCCATGAATACGGATGCTTTTGATGCAGGATACCGCTGGGGCTTGAAAACAAAATGAAATTACGGCAATATTTTTCCCATGCCCTTCTATATTGGATCGAATTAATATATCATATGTTTGAAGGAGTGATGCCCGAATGGTAAAAAACAAAGAAAACAGAACCAGTCTAGCCGAAATCTTGCAGAAAGTATCGATCGTCCTGATGATACTCATGGTGGCCGCGGGAGTTTTTTTGTTTTTCAAATATCGCCCCACCTACCAGCAGCTTGTAGATTTTACACCCAAGAACCCATGGCTTGGAGCCTTCGTGATCATCGCCATCTATGTTATCAAATCATTCTCACTCTTTATTCCCCTGCCAATATTTTTCCTTGCTGTAGCAATAATCTATGACCCCGTACCGGCCTTCATGATCAACCTTGCCGGGGTCGTCCTCAGCCTTTCACTTCCATACTATATTGGTAAATTCTCGGGCAGCTTGCTCCTGGAAAGGCTTACAACCAAGTATCCCAAAGTCAAGAAAATCGATGAAATAAAAACAGGCAACGAGGTTCTATTGAGCTTCATCCTGAAACTGTCGGGCGTATTTCCATGTGATCTGAGCAGCCTCCTGCTCGGCACCATGAACATCAATTACAGAAAATTCATGATCGGTGCCATTCTCGGTCACCTGCCGCATATCGTGGCCTGGACTTTCCTGGGGGATTCACTCGACCTGAGTTCTCCCCAATTCTATCTGGCCATCGCCGGAATCATCATCGTGATCGTCGGTTCCACCATTATTTACAGGAAAGTGGCCGCCAGGAAAGCTGGCGGAGAAACCGCCGGGACAGATTTCAAGAATTGAGGATTGCAAGATCCGTTCATACCCTGTTCAATTCACTGCTTTTTCAACAACCATCCCGGAAAATGCACTTCCGCATGAATACAAAAACCCGGCATCATCGGTCACAGACACCGCATGATGCCGGGCAATAACATCCCTTGCTGTTACACAGGCTATACCTGGATATCTCCCTTTTTCATCGTCTCGGTAGGCTTGAAAACATCTATGGGGAACTCCTTGTAAAGCTCTTCAAGCTTCTCCAGAAGTGCCGGGTAACCTACCCCCGAAGCGATGGCGAAAGGCCCTATGGGTGTCCCCCCACCGTTGGCCATGGCCAGGTCGATTTCCTGCGGGGTGTCAGCCACACCCTCCTCCAGGAGTTTGGTAGCTTCATTGACCTGAAGGGCCACCAGGTGGTTGGCATCGTACTGTGATGTGGCCTTGTCAAGATCTATTTCAGGCCGACCGGTAGACCAGTCGTAGATTCCTTTACCGGTTTTCTTTCCAAGGTTACCGGCTTTCACATAGGCCATGAGCGCCTCGGAAGGCTCGTAGTCCTTGGAAATTTCCTTGGCAAAATAGATCATGCCGTTCACAGCGATATCGATACCCGCAAAGTCCATCAATTCGAACGGAGCCATGGGCATCATGGCCTTGAAGGCTGCGTCAAATTCTTCCGGTGAAGGCGAACCTTTTTCCAGAATCTTGGAAAGCAGCAGAAGGGTCGGCTCATTGACACGGTTGAAAATAAAGCCGGGTGAATCCTTCTTCACGATCACGGGAACCTTCTTGATGCTTTCTGCCAGATCATAGGCGACCTGGATAGATTCATCGGATGATTTTTCGCCGCGGACGACTTCTACCAGTCTCATCAGCACTGCCGGGTTGAAAAAGTGATATCCGATCACCTTCTCCGGCCTGTTGGTCGCTTTGGCAATATCCGTGATTTTGATATAGGAAGTGTTGGAAGCCAGGATAGCCTGTTCGGGAGCAAACTTGTCAAGATCCGTAAAAACACTTTGCTTGAGATCCAGTTTTTCCGGAACAGCCTCGATCACGAAATCCGCATCCTTCACTGCTTCTTCAATACTGACGGTAGTTGACAGAGATGATAGTGCCTTTTCGTATTCCTCCTCTGACATTCTACCCCTATCCTTGAATCTGTTGAAACTGTCCTTGATCCCGGCCACACCTTTATCCACGAATTCCTGCTCTATATCACGCATGGTTACCGCATAGCCACCCCTTAAAAAGGCAGCCGTGATACCATGCCCCATCGCGCCGGCACCAATTACAGCAATTTTCTTTACATCCTCAGCTTTCATTGTACATCCCTTTCCTTTTTATTTTTTTAAACAGGATTACTGTATCCTCCCCGCTAGCGCCCTTTCCATTGGGGTTCCCGTTTTTCCATGAAAGCGGCTATCCCTTCCTGGAAATCCTCGGTCTGCATCAAGAAACCCAGTGCTTCCTGTTCCAGCTTCAGGCCGGATTCCAGATCTGTATCCATCCCTTTGTTCACAACTGACTTGATCTTGCGCAGCCCCAGTGGAGCCTTTGAAGCCAATTTTTCGGCAAACGCCATTACCGCGCCATCAAGTTCTTCCATGGGCAAAACCTCATCAGCCAGGCCGATTTCCTTGGCCTCCTTGCCATTCACCGTATCCCCTGTCAAGATCATCTTCTTGGCCAGAGGCAGGCCGATCCTCCGTGGGAGTCGCTGGGTGCCACCCCACCCGGGGAGCAGGCCCCGGTTGATTTCGGGCAGGCCAAGCTCGGAGTTCTCGGAAGCGAAAATAAAATCACAGGCCAGCGTGACCTCGCAACCACCACCCAGGGCAACCCCGTTTACCATGGCAATGACGGGCTTCTCATAACTGGCCAGCATTTCCACGATGGGTTCGACGGGGGAGGTTTCCGAGAGATCCCATCCTGCAGAGAAACAGTACCTGATTTCCTCCTTGCCATCTTTCTCCCTGATGCGTGGGTTGCCGGTTATAACCAATACCCTTATCTCATCATCCTCGGCAATCTCTTCAAGAACCTGCTTCACTTCCAGACCCAATGTAGAGTTGATAGCATTGAATCTATGAGGACGGTTCAAGATGATTTTGGCAACATAACCCGACTTCTCGACAATAATTGTTTCAAAACCCATACACATATCACCTGCTTTTATTATTTGATTATTTAATATATTCTACAATTATCACTGATATCCTTCCATTTGAAAACAAAAGCTGGGAAATGGTGCAGATGTTCAGGATTTGCCATTATAATGGAGATAACCCGGCCGGGATCGGAGAGACGCAGATAAAACAGAAAGGGGATGCCTCGATGTTGAAATTCGAGACACCCCTTTTCCTGTCAAACGGATTACTTGCCGATACGGGGCATTCTGGCTCGCCATTTTTCAGAATGGAGAACGAAATCATTCTGGAAGATGAAATTGGTCAGGGCCAGACTCACCCTTTTTTCAAAACGATAAGCGCGTCCGCAGCCACAGCTCCCTGTCCTTCTTCATAAACGATCAGGGGGTTTATATCCAGTTCTTCCAGATCATCCGCATGATCGAGAGCCAATGCGGACAACCCCATCAATATCTCCGTCAATGCTTCGAGATCACGCGGGGGCTGCCCCCTGGCCCCCTTCAGCAAACGAAAACCCCTGATTTCCTCGATCATCTCCTGCGCGTCTTTCATGGAAAGGGGTGCAACTTTCATGGACACATCCTCCAGGATCTCCACAAAAACCCCGCCAAGGCCAAATAAAATCATCGGCCCGAAAACCGGATCCTTTTTTAAACCAACGATCACTTCCATTCCGGGGTTCAGCATTTCCTGAACAAGGACCCCGTCGATCGAGGCATCCTCCCTGTAGCGACGTGCCCGCTCCATTATCTTCGCAAAGCCTTTTTCAATTTCTTCCGCATCATTCATGTTCAGCAATACCCCCCCGGCATCCGATTTATGGAGAATGTCGGGAGATTCAATCTTCAAAGCGACGGGATATCCGATGTTTTCAGCGGCTTTTACCGCTTCTTCGGGCGTTGCAACCAGGACCTCCCTTGTAACCGGAATGCCGTACCCGGCCAGGATGCGCTTGGCCAATGACTCGGTCAGAACCTTCCTTCCCGGCGGGAAAATTTCCTTTTTTTCTTTCAACTTGCAGGCCTGGCGGTAAGATTGCAATTCCTTGTGGGTTGAAGCAAATTCATTGGTGCGTGCATACCATTTGCCAAGATCGGCAATCGCTTGAAGGCCGCTGGGGATATGTTGCAGTACCGGAATACCCGCTTTGATCAGTTCGTCTATCATCGCCAGCCCATAATCATCCTGTGTGGGGAAAGTCATTATTACCAGAGGTTTCCGCGTCTGCCTGTAAACATCTATTATTTTTTTATTTGACTCCGGATTGGGGATATCGATGTTGTAAAAGAAGACACCCACATCCACCAGAGGATCTTCCAGGACCTGTTTTATCGTTTTCTGGAAAAGGTCCGGTATCATCGTTATATGAGAGGTCAGATCGACCGGATTCCGGAATGACCCGTAAGTGGGAAAATATTCGCGCAGCCCCTGCTGGGTTTCCTCGCTGAGAGAAACGACGTCCAATCCGTATGCCGGGCATTTGTCGGCCAGTATGACCCCCCCTCCTCCGGAAACGGTGATGATGCCGATCCTGTTCCCCCGGGGTATTCTTCCCGCAGCATAGATTGACAGCAGCGCACTCATCTCCTCGAACGTATCGGTGCGTACTACCCCCTTCTGCTTGAAAACTGCATCATAAACCCGGTCTTCACCGGCCAACGCGCCGGTGTGAGAGGAAGCAGCCTGGGCCCCTTCCGGTGTTCTTCCCACTTTCAACATGGCAATCAATTTTTTATCAAGCATGGCTCGCTCGCAAGCTTCAATAAACAACGGCCCCTCGCGATAAAGCCCCTCCAGATATCCGCCAACAATGGACACCTCATCCCTGTTGACCAGATAATTCAATAACTCTGCAAAAGAGATGTCAGCTTCATTTCCGCTGCTGATGAAATAATTGAATCCCACCCCCAGTTGAATGATGGCCTGGTAAACGATCCAACCCACCCCACCACTCTGGGAAATAAAAGAAAACAAATGGGGAAAAACAAAATCCTGGGGCATGTTGTAGAAAAAACTGGCCATGCTCCCGTTGTAATAATTGTTGATACCGAGACAATTCGGCCCCAGGATACGGATACCGTTTTCCCGGGCGAATGCACTTATTTTTTCCTGCTCTTCTTTCCCCCTGCTACCTATCTCCGCAAAACCGGAAGTAAAGATTACAACCGCCTTGACCTTTTTCCGGGCGCAATCCTCAAGCACTCCCATCACCAGTTCTGCACGAACGGCAATGATGGCCAGATCAACATCTTCTTCGATTTCCACAAGACTGGCATAACATTTTTTCCCGTAAACCTCGTCGTACTTCGGGTTTACCGGATAGATTTTCCCTTCATAATTGAAAACACCCAGCATGACCATGGTCAAACCATTCGGTTTCTTGGGATTCCTCCCAGCTCCGACCACAGCTATTGAACGCGGGTTAAAAAAGGGATCCAGTGTAGCGAGATCATTGTTCTTATCGGTAGCCATGATATCCCTCCTTGATCGGGCTTCGAAATTATCTGTGTCGCATGCAGGAGATATTGTTGCCTCGCCCTATAATATTTTAACTGATAAATCATATTTTTGGTATCTTATATCGGATTTATTAATAATAATTAACTCCCATCAAGATTTTGCTTTTTAAAAAAGGATATTGACCTGATGGCAAAGAAATGCCGGATAAAGTTTCAAACTACGAACATTCAGGAGTTCATTTGTGATATGGTTGATATGGTTTCTCATCTTTTGCAAAAAAAGAATGGATTGGAAATATATATTCCTTCCATGGATGCTTATTCACGGCTGGCCCTTGATTCCGTGGGCAAGGAAACACTTGCGGTACAGGAGATACACACACAACAAGGGATCGGGGCTTCCGTACGTTTCCGCCTCTCCGAAAACGAGATCTATCCTCTCTTTGTCCGGGACAAGAGAACCGCCTGTCGCGGAGACGCCTGGACCCTGGAACGGCACGAGATGGATATATTGTCTTGACATATTTTCAGGTTGTGCTTCCCAACAATTGTGTTATAATTTTTATCGTGATGGCCATACGAGGAGGACAACCATTTTTTCTGTAAAAGGAGGATGCAGTTGAAAATGAAAAAAGGCGCATCAAATGCAACTTCTGCAGAAAAATCTCCCCAGAAAAAATCATTCAACAAAACGCTGAAGGTCATTTTTACCGTTCTTGCATTCTTGATTATTCTTGGTTTTGGTACAGGCACTGCCATGTTGGTCGCCTATGTCAAGGATGCCCCTACTTTTGATCCCCGGATGCTCAAACCGGCGGAAACATCCTATCTCTATGATAATAAAGGGAATGAAATAACCCGTCTTTATCAGGAACAGAACCGTACAGTGGTTCCCATCAGCAGTCTTCCCGAGTATGTACCCAAAGCCTTTGTCGCCATCGAGGATGAACGCTTCGAAAAACATTTTGGTGTCGATGTCATCGGGATAACGCGTGCCCTGGTTGTCAATATTACCAAAAAAGACCTGGTCTCCCAGGGGGCAAGCACCATAACCCAACAACTCATCCGCAACGCTTTTTTGACTCCCGAAAAAACATTGAAACGAAAAATTCAGGAAGCATGGCTCTCCATCCAGCTGGAACGGGAGTTTTCAAAACCGGAAATACTTGAAATGTATTTGAACACCATTTATTTCGGCAACGGGGCATATGGCATAGAAGCAGCAGCAGAAACCTATTTCAACAAAAGTTCTTCCGATCTTTCTCTTGCCGAAGGATCCATGCTGGCAGGTTTTGTTTGCGCTCCCAACTCATTCAATCCTTTCATCAATGAAGAAAAAGCGCAAAACCGCAAAAAAACCGTTCTGCGCAAGATGAGTTCTTTGGGTTACATCGGCGCCGATGAAGCCAAGTCTGCCCGCGAAGAAGAATTGAAGTACGGGGAATTGAAGACCCGGGAATACCCATATCCCTATTTTATCGATTATGTTGTCCATCATGAATTGATCAAGATCCTCTCCGAAACTGCGCTCCTGGGCGACAAGGAGGCAGCGTATCATGCAATTTACACCCAGGGGCTCAAGATCTACACTACTCTCGATACAGAGTTGCAAGCCCATGTCGAAGAAACCCTGAGACGCAAGGACAAATATCCGACCACGATATACATCGATATGGACAAGTTCAAGGCCGCCTACAAGGAAGCGGGCAACAAACTGCCCAAAGATTACCCCAAGGCTTATATCGATGAAGAGAATGGCGTTCCACAGCCCCAGGCGGCAATGGTCATCGCCAACCCGCAAACAGGTGCTATCAGGGCCCTCGGAGGAGGGCGTGAATATCGTAAAAACAAGGATGAAGTTCTCCGTTTTGTCAGCAAGCGGCAACCCGGGTCATCCATCAAGCCGGTAGTTTCCTATGCCCCGGCTTTCGAAGAAAAGATTCTGGCACCGGGAAGTATCGTATACGACGTACCAATAAAGATCGGGAACTATGCACCGCGGAGCTGGGATGGCAGGTACTGGGGGCCCATCACCGTAAGAGAGGCCATCAAGTGGTCGCGCAATATCCCCGCCGTCTCCGTTCTACACATGGTTTCTCCGGGCAAAGGCACGGAATATGCCGAAAGAATGGGCATCTCTTCCTTTTCGGAAGATGATCGCGGTGCTCTATCCGTGGCCCTGGGTGGGGTAAGCGGGATTTCCGTCATGGATATGTGCCAGGCTTTTGCAACCATAGCCAACGAGGGGGTTAAAAAGCCACTGCACACCGTCTCCCGTATCGAGGACCGAAACGGGGAAATTATCTTTGAACAGAATGCTGCCGGAGAAGCAGTGTTGAGCCCGCAAACAGCTTACATGATAACAAACATACTGGAGGAAACCCACCGCACCACTTTCACCGGTAACCGTCTGTACATTGACCGCCCCGTGGCCGCCAAAACGGGCACCACGAATGATGACCGCGATACCCTGCTGGCTGCCTTTACGCCCAATCTTATTTCATATCTATGGATGGGGTATGACTTCAAGGACATGGGACGGATCAGGGGTGGACATGGGCTTACCACCTCGATCACCAGGGATGTCTTCAGGAAAGCATTCGAGGGTTTGGAAAAAATCAGTTTCGAAAGCAGGCGCCCATCGGGCCTGGTTACCATGGAAATATGCAAATTGTCCGGATTGAAACCAACACAGGTATGCCGTGATGCAAACACCGTGGTCAAGGAAATTTTCACACCGCAGACCGCTCCCAAGGAAACATGCAGTGACCACGTCGAGGTGGAAATATGCCAGGCCTCGGGCCTCCTTAAAGGACCCTACTGCCCGGATGAAGATGTAACAAAGGAATATTTTTATATTGGAAAACATTCGGAAGACAAACCTCCCAAGGAAAAATGCAACGTCCACACCGGGCCATCCGAAAAAGTAACATCGTTTGCGGCCATATGGAATCCCGTTTCCAGATCGGTAACGCTTTCCTGGTCGGTTTCTTCTTCCACGAACATCAAAGAATTCAAAATTTACAGGGGGTCAAGTAGCGAGAAATCCACCTTGCTGGCCACCGTCGATGCCCGGACCCTGCATTACACCGATGCGCGTGATTTGAAAAATGATACGGAATATACTTATTTCCTGTACATGGTGGATAAACAGAACAACCAATCCGAACCTGCCACGGCCAGGGCCAAGGTTCCTTCGGCGGAACTCTCCCTTTCACCTCCCACCCTCTCTCTTCCTGAAAACAGCAAAGAAAAGGAAGTTGCCTTGTCACCCGTGTTGTTGTGGCGAGGATCGCCTGGAGCAACATCTTACACCGTGGAGGTGGCCAGCGATGAGAACTTCAGCAATATTGTCTTCAACGGTACAGTTAAAATAACGATGATAACCGTTACCCCGCCGCTGGAAGAAGGCAAAATATATTGCTGGAGAGTAAAATCAAACGACGAAAACGGATCGAGTCAATGGTCATCTGTCAGATCTTTCAAAACCAAACAGATCTCACCTTCCGAGTTGAGCCTTTACAATCGTTTTGTTATCAAAACTCATTTTCTGGCAATGCCCTGGAAAATTTATCCGCCCTATACCCGGCCCCATCATTTGAGTGTTACCACGGTAACACCGATATCGCCCTCTTCCGGGTAGCCATCGCGGAAACCCCGCACCAGGTGATGTTCCTTTAGAAAAGCTTGCAGCCCCTTTCTGAGTCGGCCTGTACCCCGCCCGTGGACTACAAACACCTGCCTGTAATTGTTGAGAATAGCGTTGTCCAGATATTTTTCAAGTTTCTCCCTGGCTTCCTCGAGGGTAAACCCGTGCAAATCGATACTGTCGCCTACCGTTTCGTATCCCCTGTCAAGCATGTAGCCCGGCAAATTCGAACTTTTTTGCCCCGTTTCATGCTTGCCAGGCTCCATTGGTCTGATGTCCCCGAAAACAGTTTCGATCATCTTGTCTTCTACCCGTACCTGCAAACTCTCTTTCTGCAGGTCCAAATATTCCACTATCCCCTCCCGTTTCAAGCTCTTGATGTAAATTTTATCTCCACAGCGGATCCCGTCCCCTGATATTGTACCGATATCCGAAAGATCGCTTTCGGTGTCGAATACATCCTCCATGGCAGCGTGCAACGACCTTCTTATTTTTTCGGCATCTTTCAATGATCCTGTTTCTTTTTCTGCCCTTGAATCGGAGACAATCCGCTGAAGATCACCGATCAATTCATTGGCCTTCTGCCTGGCTTCTTTTACTATCCTTGCAGCTTCATTCCTGGCTTCTCCGAAAACTTCTTCCTGCATGGCCCTTGTCTTTTCCATTTCTTCTTCCAGCTGTTGGCGTATTGTTTCCGCCTGCCTGCGTTCACCTTCCGCCTGTTCTGCTTCCTGCCTGGAACGCTTCTGCTCGATGTTGAGGTCGTTGATAATCGCCTCTATCTCTTCATGTTCACGGGACAGATAACCTCTGGCCTCATCAATAATGGCCGGGGGCAATCCCAGTTTGCCCGCAACAATCAAGGCATTGCTGCTCCCGGGTACCCCCATCAGCAGGCGGAAAGTTGGCGACAGTGTTTCCACATCAAATTCCAGGGAAGCATTCTGGATACCTTCCTGGAGATGAGCAAACATCTTCAGGTCATTGATATGCGTGGTGGTAACCACCAGGGAACCCTTACGATAGAGGTTGGCCAGTATTGCCCTGGCCAGCGCCGCCCCCTCCGAGGGATCCGTGCCCGCCCCCAGTTCATCGAGCAAGATCAGTGATCGTGGACCTGCTTCCTCCAGTATGGAGATGATATTTTTGAGATGTGCCGAAAAAGTGCTCAGTGACTGTTCAAGGCTTTGTTCATCGCCGATATCGACCCTTATCTTCTCGAACACCCCTATTTCGGTTCCAGCACGTACAGGCAGATGCAGTCCTGATTGAGCCATGGCCACGAACAGCCCGACGGTCTTCAGCGTGACTGTCTTCCCGCCTGTGTTCGGGCCGGTAACGACCATGATACGATTTTCCCCCCCAAGTTTGAAATCAATGGGCACTGCTTTTTCTTTCAGAAGTGGATGTCTGGAACCTCTCAGATCTACAAGTCGTTCCCTTGCAAGCCTTGGCTCGATTCCTTCCATGGAAAAACTCAATTTCCCCTTGGCCATTGCGAAGTCGAGGTAGCCATACAACGCCAGATCATTGCGAAGTGAACCGGCATTGCTGCCTACCAGCATACTCGATTCCTTCAGGATCTTTTCTATCTCCTTCTTCTCCATATTTTTATATTGTTGAAACTTGTTCTGCAATTCCATGGTGGAAATCGGTTCAATGTAAAGGGTCGCCCCACTGGAAGATTGGTCATGGAAAATTCCCTGAAACTGCGCCCTGTACTCCTGTTTGACAGGAAGAACATAACGGTCATTGCGGATCGTGATCAACGGTTCCTGCAGATATCGACGCAAGCCGGGATTTCTTGTACATTCCTCCAATTTGTCCTGTATTCTGCGGCTCAAATCTAGCCGAACATGTCTTATTTCACTCAACAGGGGCGAGGCTGAATCACGGATTTCACCGCCATCATCGACACAGGATTCCAATTTCCGGTACAGGGCGGGACAGCCGTCAATGCGGAAAGAAAATGAAGCGATGGTGGGAGCCATTTCCATGATTTCTTCCCTTTTCAAACGGTTTTGCAGATGACGGCATGATCGTAAGAAAATTTTTACTTTCAACAACTCGGGAGCGGTCAACATACCGTTTTTTTCGGCTTTCCTTGTGGCAAGCCGGATATCGGGCGCAGGCTTTATCTTCAAAAAATCTTTTACCAGGAGGGCGCAAGCTTCCGTTGTCTCCCTGTATTTTTTATTTATCCTGTACAGGTCTGATTCCGGCAGGAGAGTTCGTGCCACTTCATTTCCCATGGCGGTGACAGTCAATGAAGCCAGCATCATCCTGATCTGATCAAATTCGAGCAATCTTATTTCTCTTTCTGTCAGCACTGTCATTTTTACAGGACCCTTCCTTTCCGGAAACGATCTTCATCGCCCACGTAAAGGAAACGCAATTTCTTTTCTGTACCCCTGGTAATGCCTACCCGCCCGGTGGCAACAATTTCCTCCCCGGGAATATTCATGTCCCCATCCACAATATACAACGGGGGCTCCACCAGTGAAATTCCGTTGTGCATACCTTCAATACCCATCGCCTTGCAAAGGTTTCCGGGGCCGTTTGCTATTGAAAGCCGATCTTGCTTTCCCCTTCTTTTTTGCATCAGGAGCAGTCCTTCAAACGGCAGAACGGATCTCACCAGTACCGCCTCGCCGCAGCCTTCTTCCCGGCAGACAGCGTTGAAACAATAATGAATTCCGTAGATCAAATAAACATATGCCCGTCCCGGAGGGCCGAACATCACCGCATTTCTTTTCGTACGGCCCCTGTAAGTATGTGATGCCGGATCATCATGCAGATATGCCTCGGTCTCGACGATAATGCCCGCTGTTACCCCGTCCGGGGAGTCGTGTACCAGGACCTTGCCCAATAATTCCCTGGCTACCGCCACCGTATCCCTGTCGTAAAAATTGATCTTCAGGGGGTTCGCTCCACTCCACGGCATTTACAAACTTCCTCTCCAGAATTTCGCATGGCGTGTATTGAGAATATCATCCCTGCCGGCCATGCCCCTGCGTGCTGTGATAACCCCGTACACCATGTCGTCCATGGCGTTTATCCCGTGTGCATCGGTGTTGATGACAAGCCGGACCCCCCTGGACACCGCTTCCCTGATGTGTTCATCCTTGAGGTCAAGACGATCAGGGGAACTATTTATCTCCAGTGCTGTATTCGTCCTGATGGCATGATCCAGAACCTGTTCAATATCGATCCTGTATGGATCCCTCCTGTTGATCAGCCGGCCGGTAGGATGCCCGATAATATCCACGTAAGGATTTTCCATCGCCGACATTATCCTCCCGGTCAGTTCCTCCCTGCTCTGCTTGAATCCGCTATGGATGGAAGCGATTACCACATCCAATTCTTTCAGAACCTGATCCGGAAAGTCGAGTGTCCCGTCCCCCAGAATGTCAACCTCGATCCCCGTAAAAATATGCAAACCGTTGACTATGCCACGAAGTTCCTCTATGTAAGACACCTGCTCCCGGAGCTTTTCCTCTGTCAAACCGCCGGCTATCTTCAAGGATCGGGAATGATCGGTGATGGCCACATATTCATATCCCTTTCTGATGGCACGCTCGACCAGTTCAGGAATGGTGTTGCGGCCATCGCTCCAGTCACTGTGCAGGTGGAGATCGCCCTTGATATCTTCGATTTCAACCAATGATGGCAACTCCAGCACATCTGCCTCGAACAGGGAATTGTCTTCGCGTAACTCCGGAGGTATGAAAGGCATATCCAGAATGCGATATATCTCCTCTTCGGACCTGATAGCCGGATACCCGTTCCCGGGTGAAAACCCCTTTTCATCCCAATCAAACCCCAGATCACGTGCCCTCTTCTGCAGGTACCGGATGTGCTCTCCGGAACCTGTTTCAAGAACAAGGCGGGCAAAGTACCGCTCTGCCGGAACATATTTGATGGTCACCGGCACATTGTAAATAGAATTTATCTTTATCTTTCCCCCCACCCGTTCCATCTCCCTGAGCAGGGGATATGGCCTCAATACCTCTTCCAACCTTTCCGGGGCAAATTGTCCATCGGTACCCAGCAAAATACCAACTTCACTGACACCCTCGTGCCCCCTCCGCGTCTCGCCCGTGGCCGAAAAGAAAGTAACTCCATCTACCCTCCCGATCCTGGCTTGCAATTCCAGAACCAGGTCCGTGGCCATGTTGAGCAAGATCCTGCTGCCAAATCTCTCTTTCCTTTCCAGGTGATTCAAAATACTTCTTTCCAGAGAAGCTCCCACACGGGGTATCCTCCCGATATCCCCTCTTTCCGCCGCAGCTTCAAGATCGTCAAAGTTTTTCACATCCAGGCTTTCCATCAACAATGATATGTTCCTGGGCCCCAGGCCGGACATGCTGAAGAGAGGCAGAAGTTCGACCGGCGCCTCCGCCTCCAGTTCCGCCAGGTATTTGCTCCCACCATCGATGACGATTTCCTCGATTATCCCGGACAGAGTTTTTCCGATGCCCTTTACTTCCAGTATGCGGCGTTCTGCAACCAGGTCTTCCACCCTTTCCTCGAGATGGGATATCGTTCTGGCTGCCTGTAGAAACGCCTGAACCTTGTACCGGTTTTCTCCTCTTAAAATCAAAAGCTCCGCTATATGCTGTAGATAAGCGGCAACTTCCCTGTTCTTCACGGGTTTAAAACTCCTTGAAAATTATTTGGGGGTCAACGAAAACACTCATGCACCGTCATTTGATGACGACATGATAATGTTCCAGAAAGAAAATCCTTGCTCTCTCGAATAGACCGGGCATGACCTGGTTGATCGCCGTAGCCAATTTCGAACCGGCAACAAGATCCCCCAGGTATTCAAGGGGTAACAGGGAGACGACGGCCAGTACGATGAAGACGAAAAGCAATCCCTTCAAGGCACCGATGCCCATGCCGCCCAACCTGTTCAACGGCCCGATCAGGGGCACCCGGTTGAATGATTTCATTTTCCTGACGATAATACCGATCAGGATCTGCAGGACGATAAACAGCAGGACAAAAGAAACCGCACTGACAATGGTGCTCATCCCCGGAATGAAATCGAAACCGGGAATTCCTTCATCAATCACACCCAGCGAGGAATCCTCGATAAAGGCACCCCCGGAGGAGAGCATATCGGTAAGCAAAATTCCCAGAGGTTTGCTCCCGTACAGTGCCCCCAGGAAAGAAACTGCATATCCGACAACCCCGGCCACCTGTTTCAACAACCCGTCAAGAAGACCGCTGATCAAATACAGACCCATTACCAGAATAATAATATAATCCAGCGTGTTAACCTTGATCATCCCTTTCCAGTTCTTCATCCTGAAAGTAATATTTCGCTTGTTCTATCTGCAGTTGTTGCATGAATTCTTTTTTATCAAATTCATCTTTCAGCCTTAACAATTCATCGGCCAGATTGATTGAACACAGGGTAGCCAACATATGCTTGCTCATATAAGGATTGTTATCAGCCAGTTTTAACATCATTTCGTTGACGTATTCCGCAACCTTCATGAGATGCTCGACCGAAGCGGTGCCTCTTATGGTATACTCGTCACCAACGATCTTTATGGTTACCCTTTTTTTCTCCTCTTGAGCCAAGGTGGGCACACCTGCCTTGAGATAATATTTACAGTATTCGTTAAAACATGAATATATCCTGCAAGCTACAGTAACAGCAATTTCGTTACCTGCCCCTCATTCTCTCGGATAAACGCGGAGTCGCCTCCCCAGCTCTTTCTCGATCCGGGTATGGATCGTGGACACATCTTCATCGGTCAACGTGCGTTCCCTGGATCGGTAAACAATAGAATAGGCCAGGCTGCGATGTCCCGATGGTATGGGATCACCTTCGTAAACATCGAAAAGCACCACGCTCTCCACTATGCCTTCACCGGTTTCCCTTATACAATCTTCCACCTCTCGCGCGGCAACCCCGCCGGGAACAACTACTGCCAGATCGCGCAATGAGGCCGGATACCTGGGCAGTGATTCAAAAGTTTTAAACAATCTGGCCCCGCTGATAAGCGGTTCCAGAAGTATTTCCGCCAACGCCACGTCCTGTTTCAGGCCGAACTTCCGACCGACATCGGGATGAAGTATACCCAGAATGCCCGCTTTTATATCGCCGATCAATATATCCGCCGCCCTTCCGGGTTGCAGAAACGGAAGCTTGCTCTTCACAAAAGAAAATTCCTTCACGCCGAGGCGGTCAAATATTGCTTCGATGGCACCCTTGATAAAAAAGAAATCTATTTCTTCATCGGGCGTATTCCAGCTTTTCTCCGAGATCTTTCCCGTGCCCATGATGGCAAGAACGGGCTCTTCCCCCGGCAGGTCTTTCAAGGGCAATTCATCGGCATTGAAAATCGATCCTATCTCGAAAAATATTGATGATTTTTCCTTGCGGTCACAATTATATTTCAATACCTCCAGAAGCCCGGGGATCAATGTCGTCCTCATCACTCCCTGTTCCTCGGTAATGGGGTTGGATATCCGGATGCAATTTCTCCATGGATCTTCCGCCTCCAGACCCAGCTTGTCAAGGTTATCCGCACTCATGAATGAATAAGTGATCGCTTCATAGAAACCGCATCCCAGCATGGTGTCCTGGATGATATGGATAATTCTGTTTTCCGGGGTCTCCCGCCCGGCCATGAGTTTGCCTTCCGGCATTTCGGCAGGGATATTCTCGTAACCGAAATGTCTGGCTATCTCCTCGACAATGTCTTCCTCGATTTTTACATCTGCCCTTCCAAATGGAACGGTGACCATCCACCGTTTATCGATATCCGGCATCTTTACCGTGAAGCCCAATCCTTCCAGTATGCCGGCCATCCGTTCCGCGGGAATCCCGATACCCAATATATGCTCCACACGTTCAGGCGATACCTCAACAACATCCTGAACGAATGTGCGGGGGTAACAATCGGCAATCCCTCCGGTCACTTTCCCCCCGGCCAACTCCGACATCATGCCCGCGGCCCTGTCAAGGGCGCCCACTATCCTTTCCGGGTTCACGCCTTTTTCGAAACGCAGGGAGGCCTCGGATATCAAACCAAGGTTACGCGCCGTTTTCCGTGTGGTAATGGGGTCAAAATAGGCCGCCTCCAGCAATACATCTTCCGTCTGCAAGGAGATCTCCGTATTTTCTCCGCCCATGACCCCGGCCAGGGCTATGGGTTTATCGCTGTCAGCAATAACCAGTTTGTCCGTATCCAGTTTTCTTTCCACGCCATCGATCGTTATCAGGGATTCGCCCTCTTCTGCCCGGCGCACGATGATTGTACCGTTATCGACCAGTTGATAATCAAATGCGTGCAGTGGCTGCCCGTATTCCCACATCACATAATTGGTGACATCCACAATATTGCTGATCGGCCTGATACCGGCTTTAAGCAATCTAACCTGCAACCACAACGGCGAAGGCCTGATCTTTATATCACGGATCACCCTGGCCGTATATCGCGGGCAGAGAATTTCATCCTTGATTTCCACCGAAACAATATCTTCAATTCTTTCATCGCTTTCGGAAGGACGTTCGGAGGGCATCCTGACACGACCCCCAAGCAATGCCGCCAGTTCGTGGGCAACGCCGATAAGTCCAAGACAGTCCGCCCGGTTGGGGGTAAGATCCAGCACGATTATCCGGTCATCTATCTCCAGATATTCAACCATGTCGGTCCCTGCCGGGACATATTCGTCCATGGTCAGAATCCCATCATCTTCCTGAACCAGATCCAACCCCAGTTCTTCTGCCGAACAGAGCATCCCCTCGGAGACGACTCCCTGGAATTCAATTTCTTCGATACGCCTGCCACCGGGCAGGGTGCTGCCCGGCAGGGCGAGAAAAACCCGCTGGCCTATCTTTACATTTGGCGCGCCGCAGACAATCTGTCGAGAACTATGTTCACCGGCATTGACGGAAAGTATGGTTAAATTATCCTTTCCGGGAAATGCTTTTATATTTTCTATTACCCCAGCAACCACGCCCCTTATCCCCGGATTGAAGTCATCAACGGTCTCTGCCTCCACACCGGCAAGCGTCAGCCTTCTGGCGATCTCCTCGGGGGTAACATTCAGATCATGCAGGTAATCTTTCAGCCACAAATACGGAACTCTCATATCGGCCCTCCTCGTCAGATTCTCTCACCGTTTCGGTAATGCTTGCAACCATCTTGTTCTACAACTGTTTGAGCATACGAAGATCATTGACATAGAATAAACGGATATCATCGATGCCATATTTCAACATGGCGATACGTTCGATACCCATGCCAAATGCAAAACCTGTTACCTCCCGTGGATTGTATCCGGATATTTTCAATACATCGGGATGCACCATTCCCGCGCCGAGCACTTCCAGCCAACCTGATTGGCCACATACCCGGCATCCTTCCCCCCCGCAGATAATACACAGGATATCCACCTCCGCACTCGGCTCCGTGAAGGGGAAAAAACTGGGGCGAAGGCGAATCTGCTGCTCCCGGCCGAACATCTCCCGGGCAAAAGCAAGGAGGACACCTTTCAAATTGGCAAAAGTTATGCCGCGGTCGACGGCCAGACCTTCCACCTGGTGGAACATCGGCGAATGGCTGATATCATCGTCACGCCGGAAAACCTTGCCCGGTGCAATGATCCTGACCGGAATATCCGGCTTCCTTTCTTCCATCACTCTGATCTGTACCGGGGAAGTATGGGTCCGCAGCAATATACTGGAGGTGATAAAAAAAGAATCTTGCATATCTCGTGCCGGGTGGCCCGGAGGGAAATTCAACGCCTCGAAATTGTAATAATCCGATTCCACTTCAGGCCCCTCGGCAACCTGAAAACCCATCGATGTAAAAATATCCTTTACCTCTTCCATGATAACCGTTATCGGATGTTTCTTGCCGTTGTTCATGCGATTTCCCGGCAAGGTGACATCGATCTTCTCCGCTTCCCACCGTTGCTCCCGTTTTATGTTATCGAGTTCCTCGATCTTCTCACCGAACAGCTTTTCCAGCTCACGCCGCAATTCATTGGCCTTTTTCCCGATCAAAGGCCTGACCTCTTCCCGTTGGCCCTTCATGGCCCTGAGAATCGCCGTGATTTCACCTTTCTTCCCCAGATATTTTATCTTCAGTTCCTCGAGAGATTTGATATCCCCCGTTTCCTTTACCGCTTTACGCGCATTGTTTTTGAGTTCTTCGATTTTATCCAGTATAGACAGCTTGACCCCCTCCTGTGAAAATTCCTGTTAAAATAAAAAACCTTCGCTCTCGGGGCGAAAGTTAAACTTGAAAATAATATGACCGCTAACCAATTTTATACCAAGAGGCTTGTCTAAACCGGAGAAACAGATGACACGAACCGGTTTGTTGACCAGCCATATCCCCTAATGAGCAGCAAGCTTTTTGTACATAAGATAGGCAACGATGGAACCGGTTCTTTCAAACAATCTCCAGAACAAGTTAGCGCTTAGCAAAGCTAAGCCACTTCCCTTCGGCTTTTAATACTTGCTTCTGGATTATATCATATCGGAACAGAGAAAAGCAACAGAAAAACAACCTTCCCCTGACGGGATCACACCCACTCTTTTTCAGGATCATGGAAACAACCGTGCAAAACAGCATGTAACACCAGTCCTACCTGCCCTGACCGGCTCTCTGTCTCCATGCTTCATATATTATAATCCCCGCGGCCACCGAAGCGTTGATGGATTCCATTTCCGGAACCAGAGGTATTCTAACCATGCTGTCCACGGGATGTGCCGACCTGGAAATCCCCCTGTTCTCGTTACCGATAACGATCAGCGACGGCCGACAAAAATCTTCCTCGAAATAATACCGTTCCGCGCGGGGATGAGCCCCGATCACGGCAATATCCCGGGCCCTGACCTGCACCCAGAATGCATGGATATCTCCGGTAAAAAGAACCGGTACATGAAACAAGGCGCCTGCCGTCGAACGCAGCATCTTGGGATTGCTCAACCTCACCGTTCCCGGCGTAAGAAATACAGCATCGAGACCCGCCGCTGCAGACGACCTGATCATGGTCCCGAGATTGCCGGGATCCTGGACCGTATCAGCAACCAGGCCCAATAGATTGGGCCTGGCGATAATCTTTTCCAGTTCAAACGTGGGGTAGGAAACAAGAGCCGCCACCCCCTGGGGATTCTCTGTTTGTGCAATCACTTTGAAAATTTTTTTGGATACAGCTATCTTCATGGTATCCGCGGGAAGACTGTGTAGTAATGACGTCAACATTTCGGGGTTGACTATTTCGGGGGCATAAAAGAATTGTTCAACAAACACACCACTGTTGATGGCCTCCCGGATCAGGTGAACACCCTCAAGGGGAAGTTCGGCCGCTTCCTTTGGCCCCTTCCCCTCGACAACCTTCATGAAATTTTTGATCAGTGGATTTCGTGCGCTGGCTATTTGATTCAAAAATATTCTCCCTGTTCCCTGTTCCCGCCCATATCGACAGGGCGGAATGCATCAGAAGGGGTTCATCATGTATTTCCCTGTTATGACAGTTTTTCTTTGGCCAACTTGACCAACTGGTCAAAACCATCTTTATCCCTTACTGCCAGATCAGCCAGCATCTTGCGGTTGATCTCTATACCCGATTTCTTCAATCCATTGATAAATCTGCTATATGACAAACCGTTGCCACGTGCAGCCGCATTGATCCTGGTTATCCACAATTTCCTGAAATCCCTTTTGCGTTGCCGGCGGTCACGATAAGCATAATGCAAGGATTTCATCACTTGCTGGTTGGCCACCCTGTACAGCTTGCTTTTTGAACCGTAATACCCCTTGGCCAACTTCAGTACCTTTTTACGCCTTTTCCGGGCCACGTTTCCTCTCTTGACTCGAGACATAACCATCAAACCTCCTTGATCACAAAACTGTCTGACAATATTTTAATAGGGAAGAAGCTTGTTGAAACGCTTGCGATCAGCCTTGCCAAATGTGGTTGACTGACGCAGGCGGCGTTTCCTCCTCGTTCCCTTTTTTTCCATGATATGGCTGGTGAAAGCGCGAAACCTTTTGATTTTCCCTTTTCCTGTTCGGGCAAATCTCTTCGCCGCTCCGCGATGAGTTTTCATCTTGGGCACCGTTTCTTACCCCCTTTATTTTGCTTTATTTGGTGCAATGATCATGATCATATTTCGGCCTTCCACGCGCGGTTCTTTTTCCACCGTTCCATATTCAGCTACCTCCGCGGCCAACTTCCGGCAGAGATCCCTTCCAAATTCCTTGTGGGTGATCTCCCGACCACGAAACATGACCGTTACCTTGACCTTGTTGTTGTTTTTCAAAAAACGGATGGCATTCCTTGTCTTGACTTCAAAATCATGTTTGTCGATCCCCGGCCTGAATTTGATTTCTTTGACGACAATTACCTTCGTGTTCTTGCGCGCTTCCTTCTCACGCTTGCTCTGTTCGTATTTGTACTTGCCGAAATCCATGATACGACATACAGGTGGTTTTGAATGAGGGGAAACATTCACCAGATCAAGGTTTTTCTGCATGGCGATCCTGAGAGCTTCCCCGACATCCATTATTCCCAGCTGCTCTCCATCAACTCCAATCAATCGAACCTCTTTGGCCCTAATCTGTTCATTAACCAACAGATTCCTGCTAATTACCTCTCACCTCCATGGCATTAAAAATAAATAAGAGCAGTGTCTACCTCTGCTCTTCAAATTTTACCAAACAATCTGGCATCCTTTACCCTGGCAACTGTGCCGCGACGCACGTCCCAAGGTGAGAAGCAGGGCTTCTACTTTTCAATATGCTCTTTTGGTAAAGTAATCTTACCAGATAAGGACTTTGTTGTCAACACTATCCGCTGCCTCTCATAACCCGGAGTGATTCACATGCGATAATGTCCCATTAGAAGACAAGGGAAAATGTCCCGGTTTTTAGAAAGTTACCTCGTATTGATTTTATTAAAACGAGGTGAATCTGATGAGAAAGGTTGAGCTAAATATGAC